>OHOO01000002.1_pt1 | contig 207721 bp, 161 predicted proteins | sample 1569891 | NCBI WGS metagenome assembly OHOO01 (sample SAMEA3879600, study PRJEB24766) | human gut metagenome | biome: human-associated habitat; feature: feces | place: USA | collected 1985/1987
GGAAGGCTCCGACAGAGCGTGGCCGGCCGCGGCCTCGTGAGCGGCTCCCGGAGGAGCGAAGTTCCGGAGGGTGGATGGAGCGAAGCGGAACTCTGTCGGAGCCTTCCGACAACTCTACGACACCCTATATAAAAAAGAGACCAACCCTTTTGGGTCAGCCTCTTTTTTTTCACTTTTTCCAACAGAACAAATGGAAAACAACCGAAAATTCGGGACAATCTTCGAGATTGGCGATTGCCTTGTGTCAGAAGAGGTCATCACAGAATACTTCGCCTGCGACTATGAAAAGTGCAAAGGCTGCTGCTGCATAATAGGTGACAGCGGCGCTCCGCTGAAAGAAGAGGAAATCGACAAGATAGAAGAGTCGTACGGGAGTTTCTCCGACTTGATGCAGGAGTCCGGCAGACAAGTCATTGACAAAAAGGGATTCTTCGAGATAGATGTCGATGGGGATATAGTGACTCCGCTCTGTCCGGGAACCGAGGAATGCGCCTATACGCTCTTCGATGAGCATAAGAACTGCTTCTGCGCCATGGAACGCAGTTATTTCGCCGGTAAATGCAAATTCCGCAAACCGATATCTTGCTGGCTCTATCCTATCCGGGTGACCAGACTGTCCAACGGCAAGGACGCACTGAACCTGCACAGATGGGAAATCTGCAAGGATGCTTTCGAAAAAGGCCGGAGAGAGAATGTCCGCGTATATGAATTTTTACGCGAACCTCTCATAGCGGCTTACGGAGAAGAATTCTGGGAAGCATTGTCCTTCGCCGCAAAGAATTTCCTGGGATAGAGGCTATTCCGCCTCACTCTTGGCCGCCATAAGTTTGACGGCATCATCGTAGTTGTCAGCATTGACCTTCACCTCAAGGCTGTCGATGGCAGCATTGATAGAAGGATAAGCAGAGGCCTGACCGAAAACTTCGGCCGGGATTCCGTTGGCATTGAGCAGTCCTGCCGCAAAGTCGGCGCTCATCTGGTCTGAATAGCGCGCGACGGTCTTAAGTTCCTGTGTCATAATCTTATTCCGTTTTTCGCAGTGCGTTTTCGAGTCCGTAGATAATTCTTATGGTATCTTTCCTGAGGCCTTCCACCTCAAATCCGCCAAGCGTTCTGGTCAGGGTAATCCTGTCTTCCAACATTCTGGACAGGCGGTTCAGGAAAGAACGGTTACGGAAAGTCAGGTTCTCGCCTTCTTCCTTCTCCAGGCGGTATCCCTTGTCTTCCATATACTTCACGACGCCATCGCGCACCTCAGCATATTCGCCCGGTATCAATGCCTCCTTCTTCACGAATCCGAATATCGGATAAACTGAAGAAATCGCCGCGAACATCAATGCTATCTGCCACAATGAGTCGTATCCGTTTCTGAACATCGTGCTTATATTTCCGTCCAGCACATGGGCCAGGACAAGCACGGTCATGATGATTATCAGCAATATGGTGAAATAGAAAAAGTATTTCACCGCTCTTACAATGTACTTCAATACTGATGACATAATCAAGTGATCATTATTAATAATCTCCACGAATATAGTCATTTTTTTTCAAAACAACCTCTTTGTTTCTCCATCCGCGAGGGAGGAGCCCCCATATCCGCAATTGCATTTAAAATTACTTTATGTATCTTTGTGTGAAGTAGTTTAAAAAATGTCAGAAAACACTCAATACATAGTTTCAGCGCGGAAATACCGCCCGACATCTTTCGAAGGACTTATCGGGCAGGACAACATTGCGCGCACCCTGAAGAACTCCATTGTCAGAGGAAAACTTGCGCACGCATATCTTTTCTGCGGACCGAGAGGCGTGGGAAAGACCAGCGCTGCCAGAATCTTCGCCAAGACCATCAACTGCGAACATCCGTCCGCGGACATGGAGCCTTGCGGCCAATGCGAATCATGCATTTCGTTCCAGGAAGGCAGGTCGTACTGCATCCACGAGCTGGACGCCGCTTCCAACAATGGTGTGGATGACATCAAGGCCCTGATGGACCAGGTGCAGATTCCTCCGCAGATCGGAAAATACAGCGTATATATCATCGACGAGGTGCACATGCTGTCTTCACAGGCGTTCAATGCGTTTTTGAAGACTCTTGAGGAACCGCCCGCACACGCGATTTTCATATTGGCGACGACGGAGAAACACAAGATCCTGCCGACCATATTGTCTCGATGCCAGACCTATGATTTCAACAGAATCAGCATCCCGGACATCGTCAGCAACCTCCGCAGCATCGCCGTCAAGGAGAACATCACCATAGATGACGAGTCGCTGCATATCATAGCACGCAAAGCTGACGGAGCGATGCGTGACGCATTGACCATATTCGACCAGACTGTGGCGTTCTGCGGAACCGATGTCAAGTATGAAGACGTGCTGCATAATCTGAATGTTCTGGACTTCGAACACGGCTTCAAGATAACAGAGCAGATGCTTGCAAATGATTATGCTTCAGCACTTCTGGAGTTCGACAGCATCCTGTCCAAGGGTTTCAATGCATTGTACTTCGTGTCATCGCTGAGCGACCATTTCAGAAATCTGGTAGTAGCGAAGAACGCGGCACTGGACGCATTGCTGGAGCTGCCTGATTCATTGAAAAAAAAATATAAGGAGCAGGCGGACAAGTGCTCGCTCCAGTTCCTGTACAACGCTCTCGCCATTACGGCCCAGTGCGAGGCAGGATACAAGGAGAGCATAAATCCGAGGCTGCACATCGAGTTTACCCTGATGAAACTCTGCTTCCTGTCAGGTGGCGAGGTGGCGCTTAACGCTGTCCAGTCAGTTCCGACGGCACCACGTCAGGCGGCACCGGCAAGACAGGCGGCACCGGTGGAGAAGGCAGTTGCCGCATCCGGTCCTGTCGTGGATACACCTGAAAGCAGGACGGTAAGCCAGGCCTCAGCCGAAACACCGGCACCTCAGAAGGAGACCACTCCAAGCACAGCCGAAAGCCCCGTACAGACTGCAACAGAGCCGACTCCTGTTCAGGTCAATGACGCAGGACAGACTGAGACTCAGGCCAATGCAGAGGAACAGCCCGCCCCGGCACCTGCCGCAAGAAGACGCAAGGCAACCAAGACAGCGTCATCGCTTTCGCTTGATGCCATCAATGAAGAGGGAGAAAGGAAGGAAGTCAGCGCTTCGGGCATAACATTGTCAGACAAGATGCCTGAGGACCTGGCGATTTACGAGAGCTGGAAGAAAATACCGGAGCAATATGTGAGCAGGCCGAGACTATACACTACATTGTCCTCGACCAAAACCACCGTCAAAAACAAGGAATCCTACAAACTTCTGGAATTTTATGTGCAGAACAGCTCGCAGAAGGCCTGGGTGGAACAGGAATTGCTCAGGGAACTCGAGTCCAAGATCCAGAAGGACCTCGGCTCGTCCAGAGTGCGTCTTGCCGTCGAGGTGATCCCTCAGGAAAAAGTGGAAAAGAGAATATATATGCCGGAGGACAAGGCCAAGGCCATGATTTCCGGCAATGAAGAGATCGGCAATCTGGTGAAGGATTTCGGTCTGGATGTAAAATAGTGAATGAAATGAAACTTCGTTGCGAAAATTTGGTAAAGAAATATGGGGTCAGGACTGTGGTGAAGGGCGTGTCCATGGAAGTGCAGCAGGGCGAAATCGTCGGCTTCCTCGGACCTAACGGAGCAGGAAAGACCACAAGTTTCTATATGATTACAGGACAGATTGTTCCGAACGGGGGCCGCATATATCTGGATGATGAGGACATCACGGACCTGCCTATGTACAAAAGATCCCTCAAGGGTGTGGGCTACCTGCCTCAGGAGGCGTCCGTTTTCAGAAAGATGTCTGTGGAGGACAATATCATGTCCGTCATGGAGATGTCCAATATGACCAAGGCGGAGCGTAACGAGAGACTTGAATCGCTGATAGACGAGTTCAATCTTTCCAAAGTCCGCAAGAGTCTCGGCATCCAGCTTTCCGGAGGCGAGCGCAGAAGATGCGAAATCGCAAGGGCATTGTCCATTGACCCAAAGTTCATCCTGCTGGACGAACCTTTCGCCGGTGTGGACCCTGTGGCCGTGGAAGATATCCAGTACATCATCGCAAAGCTCAAATACAAGAATATCGGCGTGATCATCACGGACCACAATGTCCAGGAGACTATGGCCATCATTGACAGGGCCTATCTTCTTTACGAGGGTACGATTCTCCAGTCCGGCACTCCTGAGAAGCTTGCCAATGACGAAGACGTGAGAACCAAGTACTTGAGTTCGGGATTCGTCCTCAAACATTCTCCGTCAGTAGAAAGGGCCAAGGCAGAGCACGCAGCAGCATTGGCAGCAGCCGCTGCCAAGAATGCAGATTAGCAAATCAGATTATTATGAAGATTTTAGTTGTTGATGACGAAAGAGCCATCAGAAATTCATTGAAAGAGATATTGTCCGACGAAGGTTACGCCGTGGATACCGCCGAGGATGGCGCGACGGCACTGGATATGGCCGGAAAAGAGAGATACGATGTCATTTTCTGTGATATCAAGATGCCAAATATGGAAGGTACGGAAGTGCTGGAGAATCTGAAGAAAGAAGGCATCGACTCGGCTGTCATAATGATTTCCGGACACGGGGACATCGACACTGCGGTAGAATGCATCAAGAAAGGCGCTTTCGACTTCATACAGAAGCCTCTGGACCTCAACAGAATACTTATCACCATCAAAAACGCCACAGAGCGTTCTAAAATCATCACGGAAAACACGAACCTGAAGAAAAAGGTGTTCGGGCAGCAGATGGTGGGAGAGTCCGCTCCGATCAAGCATCTACGAGAGATGATAGAGAAGGTGGCGCCTACAGATGCACGTGTGCTGATAACCGGCCCGAACGGCTCAGGCAAGGAACTGGTAGCCAGAAGCCTTCATCAGCAGAGCAGCAGAAGCGCCATGCCGTACATCGAGGTAAACTGCGCCGCCATACCATCCGAACTGATTGAAAGTGAACTGTTTGGCCACGAGAAGGGAGCCTTCACTTCTGCCATCAAGCAGCATAAGGGAAAGTTCGAGCAGGCGGACGGCGGAACATTGTTCCTGGATGAAATCGGTGACATGAGTCTTGCGGCCCAGGCAAAAGTCCTGCGTGTGCTTCAGGAAAGAAAACTTTCCAGGGTAGGCAGCGACAAGGACATAGAGGTGGACGTGAGGGTTATCGCAGCTACTAACAAGGACTTGAGGGCGGAGATAGAGAAGGGCAATTTCCGTGAGGACCTTTACCACCGCTTGAGCGTAATCGTTCTCCACGTGCCTTCTCTTGATGAGAGAAAAGACGATATTCCTCTGCTGGTCAATTATTTCAATGACAAGGTAAGCACCGAGTCCGGCATGCCGAAGAAGGAGTTCTCGCCTCAGGCCATAAAGATGCTTCAGGACAAGAGCTGGACCGGCAATATCCGTGAACTCAGGAACGTGGTCGAGAGGCTTCTCATTCTCGGAGGCAACCCGGTTTCCCCGCAGGATATCAAGGATTACGTCAATATCGTGTAATACCTGAAGTATCCGTAGGCATAACCGAAATACTGTCTCTCGGAACGGTCATCGTGCTGTCCACAGGAACAACCACTGTGCTGTCGGCCGGACTTATCGCCATGCTGTCGGCCGGATTCACGGTCAGCGTATCCGGCTTCAGTTTCACAGGTTCGGCCGGCTGGAATTTCAGCGGCTCAGGCAGCAGCGGCAGAAGTTTCACGAACGCTGCCGAATCCTTCCAGACAGGAGTATAAGCAGCAGTGTCAATGCCTATAACCCTGAAGGCCAGCCTTGCTATTCCGAGAGTATCGGAAGCAGCAACCAGTCGCGGAATCACTCCCGTAAACACAGGAGAGCGCTGAGTATCAATGATCTGTTCACCTTCCAGTCTGGTCCTGACCGCATATTCCGCGGTACGGCCCCCAGCAAGACCTTTCAATATGTCATTGACCGTTGCGACATTGACAGCATCGATATTGTCCTTATACCTCGTGACGAGGTCCTTGCCGTAGGAATATCTAAGCGCCAGCATTGACATGATCATCTGAGGATCCGACAGTCTTGCCTCTATCGACTTGAGCAGCACGGACTTGCATACATTCAGTTCTTTCTGGTCGATGGAAGCGGTGCGGAGAGCCCGACGGACATCCGATATTATCAGTCCCACAGAGTCCACCTGGACCAATGATGCAGGAACACCGATGCGTTCCGACATTGAACAATGCATCTTGAAATTGAACCGCTCTTCAGGGAACATCGAGAAGTCCCAGGTCGCGCTGCCGTACCAGCCGGAGCGGGCCAATGTTTCCGACAGCCTTGCCTGCAGTGCCATGCCGGCGATGTAGGATGCCATATAATTCGCTGACGTGTAGTTCAACGGGGCGGATGCGCCGAGATCCATGGTCTGCCTGTCCCCTATCACTATCTTGCAGGCATTGCCCGAACCGGACTTGTACTGGCTTCTGGACCTGAATGATGTCGCCTTGTCGGTGCTGAACCCGCCCAGGTAGCGGCTGAGGTCTTTTTTCAATGTATATTCATCGAAATCGCCCACGAGGATGAGCACACCGTCATTCATCTTGGAGAATTCACTCTTGAAGAATTTGTCGGAGCGCTTCTGGAAATCATCTGCCAATGTTATAGGTCTCTTGTATGTGGACCAGGCATTGCCCGGGAACAGAAGGCTGTCGAGTGTGGCCTGCGGTGAAGCACCTGCAAGCATCCTGACGCTCTGGCAGTCGCGGTAATAGTTGTAGGCGTCCCTGTTCATCGTGCCGTTCTGGGCAAGCGAGTACAGAGAACGCAGAAGGAGCTGGAGTCGGGATGAAGGAGCGGCACCGCTTATCCGCAAGTCGGACATCGTCACCTCACCGTCCATTGATATTCCATTGGCAGACAACATCTGTGCGAAACTGTAGCAGGACATTCCCGGGACATCGTAAAGCCCGAGCATATCAGACACGTATGCGCCCTCACCAGGTTTGAGGCCAGGCACCATCGTATAGCCGCCCTTGAGCAGCCAGAGGTAGTGGAACATCCTGGTCTTAGGCGTATATTTGAATATTACCTTGAGCCCGTTGTCGAAGGTCCAGACCTGGCCGCCGGAGAGCGTTTCCGGTGACATGGCCTTGAGTTTCAGCTTCGATGAGGATTTCTTCAGTTTCAATGTGTCCGCATAACTTACTGTATATGAGCCCGTTTCCTTAGGAGTCCAAGAGGCGTTGAATTTGCGGAACGCATTTTCGCCGGCAAGGGAATCGCAGACGCATCTGAAAGTAAGATTGCCGGACTTGTCAATGAGGGCCGTGACAAAGTTGTTGAACAGCCTTGCGCTCAGGTCATCCTGAAGGTTCTTCTTGATGAAGAAATCCATGCTCGTGGCAGCGGAGGCCAATGACGCCCCATACAGATAAGAGGAAATGCACTGCTCCACGTAGCCGGTGTTGCTCTTGACATCGCCGCTGTATTCGCGCATCATGTTCATGACCATCTCGGCCTGTGCATCACGATACTCTTCCGGACTCGTGCCGTAGGTTTTCAGCGAGGCCAATGTTCCGGAAAGCACGGCTGATGCCTCTTCAAGACACTTGTCCGAAGTGGTTATCGAAATCCTGACTTTTTCATTGCCGGGACCTTCCTTGCTGCTGATATATGAATATGAGATGTCTGCAACCGGGATGCCGGCCTCACGCAACGCGCGGGAAAGACGCTTTTTCAGGACAATGCCGAGTTCCGACGCGAATTTCTGCGAGACAAGCGGCTGTACCGTGTTCATGTTCTTTTCCGGCGTTCTCGGATAAATGTATTCCGCAGATATCGTGGCCTGGCCTCGCACAGAAGGTTTCTCGTTCTCATACTTGGCCTCGGACGCGGACTGCCAGACATAATCTGCATTGACCTTGGCCGGACGGCCTTTCACTACCAGCATCGAAAGCATGTTCATCTTGTTGAGCACAGCTCCGGCATCGATGTCTCCTGAAACGACAATTGCCTGGTTCTGAGGGGAATACCTTCCGCCAATATATTCTGACTGCATGCCGATAATATCGAATACCATCAGCAGGGTGGAGTCCACTATATCCTTTGAGCGTGAAAGTTCCAAGTTCGAGAAACGGTAGATGGTAGCATCCTCATACACAGCGACATAACCGTCTTTCCCCGGCCAGATGCAGTTGTCGGAAAGGAAATTGAACGGAGTGTTCGTGCGGAAATGAGGCAGCATTGTCAATGAGCCCATCGCATGTACGGCAGACGATCCGGCAGTAAGCGGCGTCTCGCATCCGTAACCGCCTTTCTGGACAAGGGCGACATCCGCCTTTCCCTTCTCCGTATGATTGGTTACCAGATAGAAAGCCACACCATTGTCCAGCACCCCTGTCCTGATCTGGGATGCGACAGGGAGTGTAGGCAAATCCGCCGCTGGCATCATTATTGGAAACAACAACGCCGGCAACAATATAACGACATGTAATATATAGTTCCTCATAACTGACAACTTCTTATGCAAATTTAAGATATTTTTACTATTTTTGCCCTATTGCGAATAGACGCAGGCGGAACAGACTATTCTTACCCCAAAGGCTATGCCACAATACAACAGATTTGATAACATTTAAAAACATTGATATTATGAAAAAGTTCATTCTCGCAATGGCGGCTCTCACCTTTTCGTTCGGTGTTATGTCCGCACAGGATCTCGCTTCGGCTACAGCAACATACAACAGCGGTGCAGAAGCTCTTACAATGGGTAACAAAACAAGCGCGCTGGAGTATTTCCAGAAGGCTCTCACCATGGCTGAGTCTCTCGGCGAAGAGGGTGCTGAGGTAGTTACCAACTGCAAGAATGCCATTCCGTCAGTTATTCTTTCTATCGGAAAAGAGTACTACAACAATAAGGATTTCTCAAATGCCAAGGCAAAATTCGTAGAGGCTGCTGAAGTTGCCAAGAAATATGGCAATGAGGAGGTTACCGCAGAGGTGGAGAGCCTTCTTCCTACAGTAGGCAAGAGAATCGCTCTCGCCAAAGTCAATGAAGCGATGAAGAACAAGGATATCGCAGGCGTGCTCGCAGGATACGAGGAGGCCATGGCCATCGATACCACAGATGCGAACACAGCTCTGAAATACGGCCAGTTCCTCGGCAACGCAGGCAAATATGACGATGCTGTGAAATATCTTGAACTCGCAGCCCGCCACGGTCAGGAAGGCAATGCAAAGTCAGTTCTTTCCACCACTTTCCTCAAGAACGCTGCCGCTCAGCTCAAGGCCGGCAAATATGCAGATGCAGTGAAACTCGCCGAGACAGCCATCAGCTACAAGGAAAATGCTCAGGCATACCTTATCGCAGGTCAGGCATCACAGAAAGCAAACAAGAATGCTGACGCCATCACCTACTTCGAGAAATATCTCGAGGCTGCTCCTACAGCAAAGAATGCAGGTGCTATCGCTTTCACAGTAGGTGCTCTCTATCAGCAGGCAGGCAACAAGGCCAAGGCTGTAGAGTTCTACAAACAGGTGGAGAACGATCCTCAGTTCGGTTCTCAGGCAAAGACTCTTATCGCTTCACTCAGCAAATAAGACGTTTCCCGGGAGAGCAGCTACCGATAAACTCAAATCACTGGAAATGAGAACATTGGAACTTCTTGCACCGGCAAGGAACATAGAAATCGGCATCGCGGCAATCGACTGCGGTGCCGATGCCGTTTATATTGCAGGTCCGGCGTTCGGAGCCAGACAGGCGGCCGGAAACAGCATTGAAGACATTTCCAGACTATGCGAATACGCGCACAGGTTCGGCGCAAGGATTTTCCTTACTCTCAACACCATCCTGTACGACGAGGAGCTGCAGGAAGCAGAGGAGCTGATGCTGAAAGCGGAGCAGGCCGGAGTGGATGCCATCATTGTCCAGGACCTGGCCATAATGAAAATGGCTGACGGAGGCACGGACGGAAAAACGCTCGGAATACCGCTTCACGCATCTACGCAGTGCGCTATCCGCGATGTGGACAAGGCATTGTTCTACAGAAAGTCAGGCTTCTCAAGACTGGTTCTCGAGAGGGAACTTCCGCTCGAGACAGTCAGGAAAATCAGCGAAAGCACCGGATGCGAAATCGAGTTTTTCGTACACGGTGCACTCTGCGTATGTTACAGCGGACAATGCTATATGTCCGAATATATTTCCGGAAGAAGCGCAAACAGGGGCGAATGCATCCAGGCCTGCAGGTCACTTTACGACCTTACTGACGACGGCGGGAAGGTGCTCGTCCGCAACAAGGCCCTGCTTTCCCTCAAGGACTACAACCTGCTGCACCGCCTCGAAGACCTCGCCGATGCAGGTGTGGACTCTTTCAAGATCGAGGGCCGGCTCAAGAACATTTCATACGTAAAGAACACCGTAAGAGCATATTCCCAAGCCCTCGACGAAATCATAAGAAAGCATCCGGACAAATACTGCAGAGCATCATTCGGCAAGGTGTCAGGCGGATTCACTCCGGACCTCAACAAAACATTCAACAGGGGTTACACCGAGCTGTTCCTGGACGGAAAGCGCGGGCACTGGGCCAGCATGGACACCCCGAAAGGAATGGGCGAGGCCATCGGCAAAGTCGTATCAGTCAAGCCATTGAAAAACAACGAGATACTGATCGGCCTGAATTTCAGACGCTCATCCGGCGGAGGCAGTTCCGAAGTCCCTGTTCTGAACAACGGTGACGGATTCGCCTTCACTGACAGAAACGGTGAAATCATCGGATTCCGCGGGGACGTATGTTCCGGAAGCACCATCCGCTGCAAGAATGTACCCAATATAAGACCGGGCATAAACCTGTTCAGAAACATCAGTTCCGCATTTGAAAAAGAACTGTCTGCCAGACAATGCAAACGCACCATCGGCGCCACTGTCTCCATAAATATTTCTGAAACCCCTGACAGTCATTATCTTGTACTTGCCTCTGCCGTCACCGAAGACGGACGCCGTGTGGACGTCGGTTTCAATGCCGGAACAGAATCCGCCCAAAATGAAGAGCGTGCAAGGTCAATGTTTGAAAGCCAGATAGGCAAGGAGGCAGGTATCTATTCATTCCGCCTGTCATCTGTCCATACGGAAACCGGTTCAATGCCATTCTGCAGCAGCGCCTTTCTCAATGAAATAAGACGTACTGTTGCGGAAAAACTGGACCGGACGCCGCTCATCCCGAGGCCGATGCTAAACCTCCGTCACAGTTCCAACTCATCCCCGGATACAGCAGTGGAGCATATCCCTGAAGTGATCGACTACAAGTTCAATGTATCCAACCATCTGAGCAGAAGCGCATACGGGCATGCCGGCGGGAAAACGATAGAAGAGGCTTACGAACTCAGCCACAGAAAAGACGCGGAACTTATGCGGACCAAGTACTGTATAAAATACGAGTTGGGCATCTGTCCCAAGTATTGCGGTACCAAAGGCTTAGGCGGCCCGCTCCATCTCCACAACAACGACCGGTCATTCAGACTTTCATTCGACTGCAGCAGGTGCGAGATGACCGTCAACGCTGAAGAAACGAAAAAGTAACCTCCACGTCTCCTAAACGGCTGGTAATTCCGTCGTACTTCTCCAGATATTTGGAAGAGAGCTGTCCACGCCAGACGATATCGTCCCGTGAATTGAACGGCAGGGCCAAGTCGAAACCATAGCTTCTGGACTTCACTTTCACCACAGCCGAACATTTCCACTCCGTTCTGGTCCCGCCGTCATCCTCCGTCATCATGAATGCGATATCGTCCAGCTGCTCTGTCCACCTGGAGACAAGCATCACATTGAGCGGGATGGTCTGCCCCACCTGGGAGCGGCGCACCACAAGCATAAAGTCCGTAATACGAGGAGAATACAGCTTCAGTTCCGCTTCCGTGCTGGCCGTAAAGTCCTCCACGCTTCCGCATTTGATGAAGAACTCCGAAGCCCCTGCAAACCAGCAATCATAGTTCCTTAGCATCTTGAAATCCTTGAGAACCAGCGACTTGACTACGCCTGGGGTTTCGAGCACCCAAGCCTTTGGCTTCACGACAAGACTTCCGCCTCCGTTTCCCCATTCAGGGTCCTGTTTCCTTAGCTTTTCCAATGAAAGGAATCCGCTGTCATCATTCCGGTTCACCACCCAGACCGGTTCTTCCGATGCCATAGCCTCATCTACTACAACCTCTTCCAGAACACGTTCTCCGTTCTCTTTCAGTATCATACGATACCCCACATTGACCTCAGCACCGTTTCCCGGGTCGAAGGTAAGAATCGGCAGCTTTTCTCCGTCCCAAGTGTTGCATTCAGGCCAATATATCTGAATGTCAGAGTTTTCCAATGCTTCCATGTACTGGTCCGCCGACATTCCCCCGCCGGAAGACTTGGTCTTTTCCATCTTGGACAGATGTTCGGAAATCAAGTCGCGCAACGGCCTGGTGTAGGCTTTGGTTTCAGCAGGACTGTCACCTACCCCGTTTCCCGGAGAAGCGAATATGTCGCGCATCATATATTCCTCATCATATCCATTTGAAGATGATGAAGATACAGCGTTGTGCACTTCTTGCATCTGCACCTTTTCTATCGGCAGGGCCGACAGCATCCTCGCTACCTCGTCAAGCGGCAGATGAGGACTTGGTTTGGAATGAATTTCGCCTGTGTGGTCCACCCTCTCACACCCTGTCAACATTGCGGACAAGAACGCAGTCATAATCAATAACTTTTTCATACTGTTTCTGTTTGTTTTTGATTATGCAAAGTGACGAAAAATAAACCGTGTTCAGAAAATGAACACGGTTTTTCTTAAAACTCCCCATCCCACGCACGTGCAAGGCTGTTTTCCAACACGCCTAACAAAAATGTTTGCGGCAAATGCACCTGCAAATGTCACTTGTGGTAGATGATATAACGCTGTTTGTCATTGAAATCCCTTACAATCTCGGTATGAGAGAAGCCGGACATCCGGAAAATCGTCTCCGTCTGACGCGCGAGAACTTCATTGACCTCGGTCAGTCCTACGCCGTCAGGCTCCAAGAACCTCTGACTCCACCTTGCAACCGCCCTGTAGAACAGAAGCGGGTCATCATCCGGCACGAACAGAGCCAGTTCCGGCTCGTAATCGAGAACGTTAGTCCTCATCTGAGCCTTTTCCGCCTGGGTAATATAAGGAGGATTGCTGAGTATCATGTCGTATTCCCCTTGGTTGAATTCCTGCTCGCAATCCAGGATGTCCACCTTCAGGAAATCCGGTTTCAATGCTCCGGTCGCCTTTATATCCGCTGCAAAATCCTGGTTCGACGCCACCGCAAGGGCATCTTCGGAGATATCGACGCCTGTAACCTTGACGCTAGGTACTGACAATGCCAAAGTCCATGCGATGCAGCCCGAGCCGGTGCACAAGTCCAAGATCCTGACAGGAATGGCATTCTTGCCATAGGAAGTCCGCATCCTGTACACTCTGGTCGCCATCTTTACGGCATCCCGGCACAAAAGTTCAGTTTCCGGACGGGGAATAAGGACTGACTGATTCACATTGAACTCGCGCCCTGCAAAAGTCGCCTTGCCCAACACGTACTGGACAGGTTCTCCCTTCTCCAGCCTCTCCATTGCCGCTGTCAATGCCGGCATTTTTTTCACGTCCACCTCGAAGGCAGGCTCTACTATATAGGTATAGCTCTCAGTACCAAGCAGTTCCTCGCACAGCATCAGAACTATCGAGCGGGCCTCCTTGGATGGATACAACGACTCCAGCACCTTGGTGCCGGATTTTACAAATTCAGAAAGAAGCATGACGACCTCTCCCCTTATTATGAATTTTCAATGACTGATGTCAGGAATGAAGTCATGTCAAGTCCCGCAGCGCGAACCATCTTAGGCACAAGCGACGCACTCGTCATGCCAGGTATCGTATTGACTTCCAAGAAGTAAAGACCATCCTCCGCAGAGATGTAATCCATTCTGACAATGCCGTTGCAGCCGAGGTGCGCATAGATTTTCTCTGTCACCTTCTGGATTTCAGAGGACATCTCTTCCGATATCTCAGCCGGACATACTTCCCTGCTGTGGCCATTGTACTTGGCATCATAGTCGAAATACTCATTTTCGGTTATGATTTCAATGACAGGAAGCGCTTTCACCTGTCCATTGTCATCCGTATAGGCTGCACATGTGAACTCGCGTCCCTTTATGGATTTTTCCACTACCACCGCCGGGCCTTCTGAAAATGCGAAATTCACTGCAGAAGGCAGAGCATCAGCTTCCTTGACCTTGGTAATGCCGAAGCTGGAGCCTCCGTCAGTAGGTTTGACGAACAGAGGCAGGCCGAGACGGGAAACGGCTTTTTGAGCAAAAGCATTGACATCCATACCTTTACGCACGAAAGCATCCGGAGCCAGACGGACGTAGTCGATGTCCCTCAGATAGCTCTTGCAGGAATACTTGTCGAAAGCGACAGCAGACACGAATGCGCTGCAGCCGCTGTGAGGAATTCCGAGCATCTCGAAATAGCCCTGGAGAAGACCGTTTTCACCCGGCGTGCCGTGCTGCATTATATATACGTAGTCGAACTTGACTTTCTCTCCGTAAACGGAAACCGAAAAGTCATTCTTGTCCACTTCCGGCCTCGCTTCTTCAGGGAACGGAACTCTCATCGAATTCTTCTTGCGGTACGCCACGAGAGACCATTTGCCGAAACGCGCAAAGATCTCATATACATCATACTTGGTATCGTCAATCCTGGATGCCGTGTATTCTCCGCTTCTGCAGGCAACCTCCCATTCAGAGGAGTCACTGCCATAAATCACTGCGATAGTGTTATACTTTCCCATATCTGTTTAGTTTACTTCTAATCAAAATAATAATCCGCCTCACTGCTTGCCTTGCGGTCCGCATCTTCGTCACCGCCGCTGCAGCTCAGGTCAATGTTCATTCCGGCCGGAGCTATGAACCTGTCGGTCTCGGAAATGCCCAACGTACCGTCCTTCAACACCTTCTTCATGAAGATGCCCCAGATCGGCAATGCCATATTCGAACCGCTTCCGAGTGCAAGACTCTGGAAATGGACCTGTCTGTCCTCTGCGCCTACCCAGATGCCTGCCGTAATGGAAGGAGTGTAGCCGATGAACCAGCCGTCCGCATTGTCATTGGTCGTACCGGTCTTGCCGGCAATTTCACCTTTCAGCTGATATACCGAACGGAGACGCGCGCCGGTTCCGTTGTTGATGACACCCTGCATAAGGTTCTCCATCAGATACGCGGTCTGCTCACTGATGGCCTCGCGTTTGCGGTTGGTGAATTCGCCCAGCACATTGCCCTGATTGTCCTCAATCCTGGTCACGAACTGAGGGGCGATATAGACTCCCCTCGACGGGAAGGTATTGTAGGCTGCGACCATTTCGTACAATGACAAGTCGGCAGGACCCACGCAAAGGGACGGAACTGCGTCAATGTGGCTCTGGATACCCATCGCCTTCATCATATTGGCCATCGGCTCAGGTCCGAGCTGCTTCATCAGGTAGGCTGATATATTGTTGGAACTGTGGGTCAATCCCCATTTCAGCGTCACTGTCTTTCCTATCCATATGTCCTTGTCCGTACTTCTCGGCGTCCACTCGTTTTCCCCGACAATGAACGTCTGAGGAACATTGACCACCTTCGTACAAGGCGTCATGCCAGACTGCATAGCCAATGTATAGAGGAAAGGTTTTACCGTGGAACCTATCTGACGCTTGCCCTGACGGACATTGTCATACTTGAAATAGCGGTAGTTAGGTCCGCCAACGTAGGCTTTGATATGTCCGGTAGAAGGCTCCATCGCCATAAAGCCTGCACGGAGAATCGACTTGTAGTAGCGGATGGAGTCGTCCGGGGTCATCGTCGTGTCGATATATCCTTTCTTTTTCCAGGAGAACAGCCTCATCTGCGTCGGCACAGAAAAACTCTTCAATATCTCCGACTCGGATGCGCCTTCCTTCGTCATGAGACGATATCTGTCGCTCCATCTGCGGGCTTGTTTCATCACGCGGTCACGTGTTTCCTTGTCCACATCATTGGAGAACGGCTTGTTCCTCTTGGAACGCAGATCCCTGTCGAAACTCTTCTGGAGAGTCCTGCCAAGATGCTCAGAGACAGCTTCTTCCGCATATTTCTGCATCTTGTAGTTCAACGTGGTATAGATTCTAAGGCCGTCCTTGTCCAGATTGTATTTGGAACCGTCCGGCTTTATGTTCTTGTTAAGCCAGCCGTAGAGAGGGTCGTCCGCCCACAAAAGCGAATCCGCAGCATAGTCTTCCCTATATGTATATTTGGAACGGACCGGCTTGTCAGCATTCATCACACGGCGGAGCATGTCGCGGAAATACGGAGCCAGACCTGCATTATGGTCCTGAACCTGATAGGACAATGTTATAGGCACTTCTCGTATCGAATCTCTCTGAGCCTCAGTCAGATACCCAGCCTTCTCCATCTGGCCGATCACGAAATTCCTCCTGACCAGGGCCTTGTCCGGGTGCAATGCCGGATTATATCTTGTCGGCTTGTTCACCATTCCGACCAATGTCGCGCTCTCCTCGACGGTCAGCTCTGCCGGTTCCTTGGCAAAGAACGTCTGGGATGCCGCCCTTACACCGTAGGCGCTGCTTCCGAAGAAGACCGCGTTCAGATACATGTCCAGAATCTCGTCCTTTGTATAGTCGCGCTCCAGCTTCACGGCCGTTATCCATTCCTTCAGCTTTATCCATACCATCTTCACCTTGGAAAATCCAGGAATGCGGCTGGAGACGTCAGCTCTCGGATAGAGCGTCTTGGCAAGCTGCTGGGTGATGGTACTTCCTCCTCCCTGGCTGGAATCGCTCAGGAGCAATGTCTTCACTAACACTCGGCCCAGACTCGGGAAGTCAATGCCGGAATGCTTGTAGAACCTCTGGTCCTCGGTAGCGACTGCCGCCTGCACCAGATATGGTGAAAGGTCCTCGTATGCAACATAGGACCTGTTCTCTATATGGAATGTCGTAAGTACCTGACCGTCATCGGCTATCACTTCTGTCGCCAGCTTGCTGTCAGGATTCTCGAGTTCCTCGAAGGAAGGGATGTCAGCAAATGCCCATACGAGCAGAAGCAATGTGAAAATCAATGCTATCGGGGCCGAAACGATTATCCAAAACCATTTCACGCACTTTTTTCTGGTATTCTCAGTCATCAGTTTCTCTAATATTCAAGTATTGACGGTATTGCCCGTCGAGGGCAAAACAATCTTCAAAAAAGCAAAAATACACAGAAAATTTGGAAAATATCCTGATTTGTTCCTTACTTTGCAGTCCGTTAACAAAAAATATCGAAACGATGGAGGGGAATCTCGTTATTGTTGAGTCACCGGCAAAAGCCGGCAGAATTCAGAGTTTTTTAGGAAAAGATTACATAGTCAAATCGAGTTACGGACACATCAGGGACTTGCAGGACAAGAAACTGAGCGTGGATATTGAGCACGGATTCTCTCCGGAATATGTGGTCCCTTCCGACAAGAAGAAGGTGGTCACGGAGCTCAAGAAACTTGCAGAAAAGGCAGACACGGTCTGGCTCGCATCCGATGCCGACCGCGAGGGAGAGGCCATCTCATGGCATCTTTTCGAGACTCTCGGACTCAAGAAAGAGAATACCAAGAGAATCGTTTTCCACGAAATCACAAAGACTGCCATCCAAAATGCAATCAAGACACCGAGGGACATTGACATGAACCTCGTGGATGCGCAGCAGGCAAGGCGTGTACTGGACAGGCTCGTCGGTTTCGAACTCTCCCCTATTCTCTGGCGCAAGATCCAGCCGAAGCTTTCTGCAGGACGTGTGCAGAGCGTCACACTTAGACTCGTCGTGGACCGCGAGCGTGAAATCATGGGCTTCAAGAAAGAGCAGTACTACCGCACTGAGGCCGTTTTCCATCCTGACGGGACCAAGGCCAATGTCAAGGTCAATGCAGTGCTTGACACCAAGTTCAAGGGCATTGACGAAGCCCGTAAATTCCTCGAGGACAGCAAAGGCGCAAACTTCGTGATCAGCAGCATTGACAAGAAAGAAGGGACGAAGACTCCGCCGGCTCCTTTTACGACTTCGACTCTCCAGCAGGAGGCTTCCCGCAAGCTCAGATTCCCAGTAAACGTGACGATGCGCGTAGCCCAGAGTCTGTACGAGCGCGGTCTCATAACTTATATGAGAACTGACTCCACTAATCTTTCAGGTCTTGCGATAAACACTGCCAAGGCATTCATTCTGGACAATTTCGGTGAGGAATACTCCAAGACCAGGCAGTACAAGACGCATTCCAAAGGTGCTCAGGAGGCGCACGAGGCCATACGTCCTACCTATATAGAGAATACGTCCATCGAAGGCACTGCCCAGGAGCAAAAACTCTACAATCTTATATGGAAGCGCACCATCGCCTCTCAGATGGCTGATGCCAAGGTCGAGCGTACCGACATCAAGATATCTTCGGACAAGAGAAGCGAGAAATTTGCACTGCAGGCTTCCCAGGTTATTTTCGACGGCTTCCTTAAAATCTATATGGAAGGCAGCGACGACCAGACCGATGATGAGGAAATCGTGCTCCCGGAGATGCATACGGGCGACAAGATGTTCCCTCTCGGGTTCAAGTCCGACTGCAAATTCACTGCACCTCCTTCAAGATACTCAGAAGCCACTCTCGTCAAGAAGATGGAGGAAATCGGCATTGGCCGCCCTTCCACATATTCCCCTACCATCACTACTCTTACTACGGGACGCGGTTATATCACCAAGGGTGACAAGGAGGGAGAGAAGATTCCGGTCACTTGCCTGACCATGAAGGACGACGTCATCTGCGAAGTTGAGAAAATCGAGACCGTCGGCGCAGAAAAGGGCAAACTGCTGCCACAGGAGATAGGTATGATCGTCACGGACTACCTTGTGAAGAATTTCCACAGCATTCTCGGATATGATTTCACTGCCAATGTGGAGAAGGACTTCGATGAAATCGCCCAGGGCGAGCTTGTCTGGAACAAGGTCATCGGCGAGTTCTACACTCCATTCCACAAGAAAGTGGAGGAGGTGCTCAATGACAAGGAGTACAGCCGCGTGAGCCGCGAACTCGGCAATGACCCTGCAGACGGAGAGCCTATTGTCGCCAAGTTCGGTCAATATGGTCCGTATATCCAGAAGGGTGAAGGCGAGAACAGGCAGTTTGCGCATCTTGCTCCAGGTCAGCTGATAGAGAGCATCACGCTCGAGGACGCAGTCAAACTCTTCATGCTGCCGAGAACTGTAGGAAAGCTCAATGACATAGACATCATCGCCACCAAAGGACGCTTCGGTCCGTATCTCAAATACGGGGACAAGAACGTCTCTCTGCCACGCGGCAAAGACCCGCTGACCGTGACATTGGAAGAATGTATCGAGGCAATCAATGCCAATTCTGAAAAGACTGCGGCAAATACCGTGATTTCCGACTTCACTGAAAGCGGCATCCAGGTCATCAACGGACGCTACGGTCCTTATCTCAAACAGGACGGCAAGAATTACAAGATTCCTAAAGATACTGATGCACAGTCATTGACAGAAGAGGCCTGCAAAGAGATAATTGCGGCTTCGGAGCCTACCAAGAAAGGTTCCCGCAGAAAATTCGTCAAGAAATCTTAGCGAGGTTTTCGTGATTGTTTTATCGTAAACCATCAAAATAAGTTATAAAAGTATAGATTCTTCTGTATTTTTATGACTTATTTTAAATTATTATCATTACTTTTGCAGAACGGAAGTAATAAATCGTAAGTAGTATGATAAAATATCACATTGACCAGACGGACCAGAAAATTCTGTCTTTTCTCGTTAAAAATGCGAGAATGCCGTTTTTGGAAATAGCTCGCGAATGCGGAGTCTCAGGTGCAGCTATTCACCAGAGGGTCAAGAGACTGGAAGCGAACGGCGTCATCACCGGCTCCCGCCTCTTAGTAAAGCCTCAGGCCATCGGATTGAATATCTGCGCTTTCATCAGCATCTCATTGTCCGAAGCGGACAAGTACAATGTAGTAGTGGCCCACTTGAAGAAAATCCCTGAAGTGGTGGAGTGCCATTTCGTTACCGGAAAGTACGCGCTGCTGGTGAAGATTTATTGTTTCGACAATGACCACCTCATGGAGATTCTGCTCAATACAGTCCAGAAGATTCCTTACATCCTCGCCACAGAGACAATGATCGCTCTGGATGAGGCCATCGACAGACAGGCCTGGGTAAAGGACTACAGAAGGACCAGTTATTCTGACGGCACCAAGAAGTCATCACCATCAGAAATGGCTGACGACTAGGCAGTTGAGCCTACCTTCCGATATCGGTTTCACATGTCGGGATTCAGCATGGCCTTTGCCATCGCCAGGTCTTCCGGCGTCGTGATTTTGAAATTCAGCCTCTCGCCTTCAATATAGACGAGAGGTATTTTGTATCTGGACGCTACTGATGCGTCATCAGTGAATGACGTGTCATAAGCCTGGGAATACGCTTTCTTTATGTCCTCAGAACGGAAAATCTGAGGCGTCTGGGCTCCGAAGATCTCGGATCTGTCAACATGTTTTTCCTCCTGTTCGCTATAAAGTTTATGTCCGGATTCGGACTGCACGGCAGACGGCTTAAGAATTTTAAGTGTGTCCACCATAGGGATGACAGGTATCAGTCCGCGAATGTCCTCGTCCTCCGAAATGACTGAGAACATTGACTTTATCATTCCTTCCGACAGCATCGGACGGACTCCGTCATGGATGGCTACAAGTGCTCCGTCCGGCACTTTTTCGAGCGCGGCCCTTACAGAGTGAAAGCGGGTTATTCCGCCCCTGATTATCATCTGAGGGCACATGAAGTCAGACTGTGCGCAGTAATCTCGCCACCACTGCTCGTAATCACCGTCCACCGGCAGCACCGTTATCACGGTGATGTCGGGGTAAGCGTCAATGAACTTGGTGATGGTCCGCCGCAGCACCGGAATCCCAGCGAGATCGAGAAACTGTTTCGGCAGTTCGGAGTGCATTCTGGTCCCGTGTCCTGCCGCCATCACTATAAGATATTTTTTTCTGTTCATATCAGTTCATTTTAATGATAACTCTATTGGGCAAATTTAAGATTATTTTGTAATTTTACGGAAAATATGAATTTGTATTATTAACAAGATAATTCCGGACAAAAAGATATGGGATTTTCATTCTTGACTCAAGAATTGGCAATGGACTTGGGAACTGCCAACACGGTCATTTTCCAGAATGACAAAATCGTGTTGGACGAACCGAGCATTGTCGCCATAGACAGCACAAGCGGCAAATGTATCGCTCTCGGCCACAAGGCCAAACTCATGCACGGAAAAGAGCAACCGGGCATCCGCACCATCAGGCCTCTGAAGGATGGTGTAATCGCCGACTTTCAGGCTGCCGAAATGATGATCAGAGGTTTCATCAAACAAGTGAACAGCACGAGACATTCATTCCTCTCCCCTAACTTAAGACTCGTAGTCGGAATTCCTTCCGGAAGTACCGAAGTGGAGCTCAGGGCAGTAAGGGATTCGGCGGAGCACGCCGGAGGACGTGATGTCTATCTTATTTCCGAGCCTATGGCCGCAGCTCTCGGTATCGGACTGGAGGTGGAAGCCCCTAAGGGCAGCATGGTAGTCGATATAGGTGGCGGTACCACTGAGATTGCCGTGATTTCTCTCGGAGGCATTGTTGTCCAGGACAGTATCCGTACAGCAGGTGACGTTTTCACAAGCGACATCCAGACATACTTGAGGCAGCAGCACAATATCCGTGTTGGCGAGCCTTCAGCAGAAGCCATCAAATGGGCTGTGGGTGCAGTCTTGACAAACCTCGAAGAGGCTCCGGAACCATTTACGGTACACGGACCTAACCTGATGACAGCTCACCCGGTAGAGGCCACCATCACTTATCAGGAGATGGCAAGCTGTCTGGACAAGTCCATCATGCGAATCGAGGCTTCCGTCCTCCACGTATTGGAACAGACACCGCCGGAGCTGTATTCCGACATTGTAGAAAACGGTATTTTCCTCTCTGGTGGCGGTGCATTGCTCCGAGGACTTGACAAACGTCTGACAGAGAAGGTCAATATTCCTTTCCACGTGGCTGAGGATCCGCTCCACGCGGTGGCAAGAGGAACCTGCATTGCATTGAAACACATCGGAAACTGCTCTTTCCTTAAGCGCTGATGCGGAAAAGGGGAAACATATTTCTGATAATATTGAATACGGCAGTCTTCATTTCATTGGAGATTGCCGCACTTAGTATGCTGCGCAACAGCAGCACAGTCCAGAATTTCTTCGTGACCAAGGCACTGCAGGGCGTGACAGGAAAGGTCTGGGGATGCACTGAATCCATTTCGAGATATTTCTCGCTTTCCAAGGAAAACAAGAAACTCACGGAGGACATCTTCGAACTGAACCGCAGGATTTCCCTGTTGGAAAGGCAGTTGGAAAGTGCCAAACTTGATTCATTGTCCCGAAAGAGACTGTCAATGATTTCCGACAAATTCGGTTTCATGCCGGCTCATGTCGTGAAGAACAGCCTGAACAAGCAGCACAACTACCTGATTCTCGGCAAGGGCTCCGATGATGGCGTGAAGCCGCAGACAGGCGTGATTACGAACAATGGCGTGATCGGAATCGTGGATGCGGTCAGCAGACATTATTCATATGCCATTTCTTTCCTCAATGCTGAGTTCAGCGTAAGTGCGAGAATCGGCAATGACGGAGCTGCCGGACCGATGTGCTGGGACGGAAGGCATAACGACAGCGCAGTCCTCAAGGAGATACCGCTCCAATACAAATTCGAGCCGGGAGACACTGTTTACACAAGCGGCTATTCATCCATATTCCCGCCGGACATTCCTCTTGGAGTTACAGGCGAAAGAAAAATCGTGAACGGAGCCACATACGAAGTGTCAGTGGAACTGTTTGTGGATTTCTCCGCGCTGAGGTATGTCACACTTGTCACAAACAAGGAGTTGGCTGAGATAGAATCGCTGGAAGAAGGCAAAAAAATCATAGGAGGTAAAAAATGAAGCAGAATTACTTTCTTATGTTCTTCATCATACTCGGAGTCCAGCTGCTGATATGCAACTATTTCTATATCAGTCCTTACATAACTCTGAGTCTGTTACCGTGCATCATTCTTCTGCTTCCTACCAGAATCGGGACGTTGCCGGCAATGCTGATAGCTTTCGCGTCCGGACTCGCCGTGGATTTCCTTGCTGAAGGAGTCGTCGGACTCAATGCCCTTGCACTCGTTCCGGTGGCCGCCTCCAGACGTTTCATCTGCAACATTGTCTTCGGAAATGAGCTCGTATCGACAGGAGAGGACGTGTCAATGATGAAGTTCGGAGCCACAAAGCTTTTCTCGGCCCTCGCCATAGGTCAATTCATCTTCCTTTTCATCTACATCTGGGCTGACGGCTCGTCAGTGAGGGACTGGCCGTTCATTCTGCTGAGATTCGCATTGTCCTGGCTCACAGGCGTTGTCGCGTCACTGTTCCTCGCTAATTTGTTGGACCCTAACGAGAGAAAGTGATGTATTCTTCAAGGGTCAACCGGCTTAAGGCCGGCCTGTTCATCGTAGCCGGCATCCTGCTCATCAGGCTTTTCGTCATCCAGATCATTGACGACAAGTATAAGATCAATGCCTCCAACAACTCGATGGTCTATGACATCGTCTATCCTACACGAGGCATCATCTATGACCGTAACGGAAAAATCATTGTCGGGAACAAGGTGGCGTACGATATCCTCGTGACCCCGAAGGAAGTGCAGCCTTTCGATACGCTGCTGCTGTCCGACGTGCTCGGAGTAAGCAGCGACTTCATCCGCGACAAGATGAAGACCTACCGGAGGGATCGTAAGCGGATCGGCTACCAGTCAACTGTCATGCTCAAGCAGATTCCGTCCACGACCTATATGAAATTCGCGGAAGTCCAGTATAAGTTCCCGGGATTCAAGGGCCAGGTCCGAAGCATCCGTGACTATCCTGTCAATGCAGGAGGAAACCTTCTCGGCTACGTTTCCGAGGTGGACCAGTCCTACATCAAGAAACACCCGGGCGAGTACAGGCCGGGAGACTATGCAGGGAAAACCGGCATTGAAGCGGCCAGGGAGAAGGAATTGCGCGGCGAAAAGGGATATCAGATATATCTGAGAAACTCCCGGAACCAGATCCAGTCACGTTACAAGGACGGGGAGCTCGACAAGGAAGCCATACCAGGAAAAGACGTGGTCACCACCATCGATGCAGACCTCCAGCAATACGGTCAGATGCTTATGCAGAACAAGGTGGGCAGTCTCGTGGCCATCGAACCGTCCACAGGAGAGATTCTGACAATGGTGTCCAGCCCGGGCATCGACGTGGAAATGCTCGCCGACATAGGAAAGCACTACAGCGAAATCGTAAGCGACCCGCACAAGCCGATGTTCAACAGGGCCGTGCAGGCGCCATATCCTCCAGGTTCCGTATTCAAACTCGTAAACGGCCTTATAGGCCTTCAGGAGGGCGTTCTCAAACCGGAATACACTTATCCATGCTACAAGGGTTATCCATACGGAAAGCATAAGCTCGGCTGCCACGGCCACCGTTCCCCGTTGAACCTCGAAGAGGCCATCATGATGTCCTGCAACGGATATTTCTGCTACGTCATGAAGAATATCCTGGAGAACAAGAAGTACAGCGGACCGGGCGAGGCACTGGACAAATGGCACGACTATGTGCAGAGTTTCGGACTCGGCCGCAAACTGGGCAGTGACTTCCCTGCAGAGCTTGGAGGAACGATTCCTACTTCATCCTATTACAACCGCATCTACGGCAAGAACGGCTGGAAGTTCACCACAGTCATATCTCTGTCCATCGGGCAGGGCGAAATCGGCGTGACTCCGCTTCAGATTGCCAACATGTGCGCGATCGTGGCCAACCGGGGATACTATTACATTCCGCATATCATCAAGGATTCGGATTCCCTGAAAATCGACAAGAAATACAAGGAACGCCAATACACGATGGTGGACACGTCCCAGTTCAAGAAAGTGACCCAGGGTATGTGGAGGGCTGTGAACAGCGGCTTCGGCTCGGGAGGTACTGCAAGTATCGCGGCCGTGGAAGGCCTGGACATCTGCGGAAAGACCGGCACTGCCCAGAATCCACGTGGAGCGGACAACTCTGTGTTCATCTGCTTCGCGCCCAAGGACAATCCAAAGATTGCAGTTGCGGCCTACATTGAAAATGGCGGTTTCGGTGCCACGTGGGCCTGCCCTATAGCGTCACTGCTTGTGGAGAAATACCTGAAAGGCGAGATCAGTGCAGAGCGGCGGCCTTTGGAGGACAGAGTGCTTCAAGGAAACCTTATGTCACGTGTAAAAACATACTGATATGGGAAATTACAGCAGCAGAAGCATTGGACAAGCATACGACTGGAAGCTGATATTCATATATCTGGCTCTGGTCTTCATCGGCTGGGCGAACATCTACGCGGCAGTGCACGGTTCCGATATCAGCGGACTTTTCGATTTCACGGCGAACAGCGGCAAGCAGTTCATCTGGATGCTTACGGCTTTCGGACTCGGGGCATTGATAATCTTCGTCATCAATCCTTCCCTATGGGAAAGCGGGGCGATACTGTTCTATTTTCTGGTCATAGTGCTGCTGGTCGCGGTCATCTTCCTCGGTGTGGAGGTAAAGGGCTCCAAGTCCTGGTTTGAATTCGGCGCTGTCCGGTTCCAACCTGCCGAAATATCGAAGATAACCACTTCATTACTATTGGCTTACACTATGAGCCGCGCGGGATTCAGACTGACAAAGAGCAAGAATTTCATCACAGTCGCCGGCATCATAATCCTGCCGATGCTGATAATTTTAGCAGAGAGTGAGACCGGTTCCGCGCTCGTCTATGTGGGACTTATATTCATGCTGTACCGTGAAGGACTGTCGGGATGGCTGCTGGCAATGCTGGGACTTGCCATATTGACCTTTATCCTGACTCTTGTCGCCTCTCCTTATACCGCGATTCTTGTCCTGATGGGCATCATTTCGGTATGCAGCGCACTGAACACCAGGAAGACGGTGCAATGGATCGCGATTTCCGCCGTCTGCATCACCGCCCTTTATTTTCTGCGGGATGCGTGGACTGCACTACAGGCAGCCAAAGGCGAGGAAATCCCCGCTCTGATGGGAATCCATCCGGAATACATTCTGGTAGGCATTTCCGCTCTCACTCTTCCGTTCATACTCTGGCGTTCCTACAAAAAGAAGAACAACTTCGCGCTGGCCTCGACATTGGTCTTCGTCGTAGGCGTGTGCCTGGTGTTTTCCGCCGACATTATTTTCAATGACATTCTCCAGGACCACCAGAAGAAGAGGATCGAGGTGCTGCTGGGCATGAAAGATGACCCGGCGGGTGTCGGGTACAATGTGAACCAGTCAATGATTGCCATCGGCTCGGGCGGTCTTTTCGGCAAGGGTTACATGAACGGCACTCAGACCACTTACGGATTCGTGCCGGAGCAGAGCACGGACTTCATCTTCTGTACCGTGGGTGAGGAATGGGGCTTTTTCGGATGCCTTATAGTCATCGGCCTGTATGTGATGCTGATTCTGCAGATCCTGAAAGATGCCGAGCACAGCCGGGAGAACTTCACCAGAATCTACGGTTACTGCCTGGCCAGCTGCCTGTTCATGCACCTGTTCATAAATATAGGCATGACCATCGGCCTAATGCCTGTCATAGGCATCCCTCTACCATTCATGAGCTACGGAGGCTCCTCCCTCTGGGCCTTCACCGCGATGCTTGCCATCTTCATCGCCCTGGACCACCAGGAAAAGAAATATTTCTAAATAAAATCCCGTGTGCAAAATGAACGTATTTGCACACGGGACAATATAAATCAGGTATCGACGTGTGCAGAAAGTTTCGCACACGAGGCCGTAGATATTTAGCAGTTCATGGCGCCGCAGACGTGGATGACCTGGCCGCTGACGTAAGAGGAGAGGTCGCTGGCGAGGAAGAGGGCCACCTTGGCCACATCTTCAGGAGTGCCGCCGCGACGGAGCGGAATGGTCTTCACCCACTGCTCACGCACCTCTTCTGAGAGCGCGCTGGTCATATCGGAGATGATGAAGCCCGGGGCAATGCAGTTTGCACGGATGCCGCGAGGACCCATTTCCTTGGCGATAGACTTGGCAAGACCGATCAGACCTGCCTTGGAAGCAGAATAGTTGCACTGGCCCGCATTGCCGGAAACACCTACCACAGATGACATGTTGATGATGCTGCCGCCTCTCTGGCGAGCCATGATCGGAGTCAATGCGTGGATGAAATTGAATGCGGACTTGAGGTTCACGTTGATGACGGCATCCCACTGCGCCTCACTCATCCTGAGCATCAGGCCGTCCTTGGTGATACCGGCATTGTTCACGAGAATATCTATATGGCCGAACTCTGCCATAATCTGGTCCACAACTTCCTGAGTCTGAGCAAAATCAGCAGCATTGGAAGCATAACCTTTCACCTTATGTCCAAACGCCTCAAGTTCCTTTATCGTCTCTTCAGCAGCTTCATTGATTACGAGGTCAGTGAAAGCGACATCAGCACCTTCTGAAGCGAACTTCAGAGCAATAGCCTTTCCGATTCCTTTAGCAGCGCCCGTTATAAGGGCGACTTTTCCATCGAGTAATCCCATTTTGTCTATATTTTGTTTTTAAACATTTTTATCTAACTTTGTCATTCCAATTCGCTTTGGTGGTGGAATTGGTAGACACGAGGGACTTAAAATCCCTTGGGCAGCAATGCCTGTACGGGTTCAAGTCCCGTCCGAAGCACGAAAAAACATTGTACCGCTCTACAGCGATGCAATGTTTTTCTCGTTAAGGAGGTTCTTGCCTTCTGCCGTCAATGCATATTCAATGCGGTCAGCATAGTGCTTCTCCACCTTTCCGCGGACAATCTTCATGGTACTGTTCACCATGTGGTTCTGCTCCGTGAACGGCTCGTCAGCCACGATAATTGCAGCAGGAAGCCATCTTTCAGGGAACATGCCGGCACGTGAACCGCCCTTCCTGTAGGAATTGACCTCATCCTGAATCTTCTTCAGCATCAGCTCCTTAGCCTCACGGGAAGCAAGGTCGATACCAGGATTCTCTGTCTTCACGAAGTCCTTCAGAGCCTCCTTGTTAGGAACGATGATCACTGTCGTGTAAGGGTCCTGATTGTTGTGAAGAACCACCTGGTCAATGTATTTCGAACTGTCAGTAAGCGAATCCTCAAATCCTTCCGGACTATATTTCTCGCCGTCAGCGGAAATGAGCAATGACTTGAAACGGCCTACCACATAAAGGAAGGTCTCGTCCCTCATATAACCCATATCTCCGGTATGGAGCCAGCCGTCAACAACTGTTTCAGCGGTTGCGGTAGGGTTCTTCCAGTAACCTGCCATCACATTCTCGCCCTTGATGACGATTTCACCTTTCTCGCCATAGCCGAGAGACTTGCCGTCCCCGTCACAGATCTTGATTTCCATCGGCTTCACTACACGACCGGACGATCCGAAGATGCAGGCGTCGAAAGAGTTTGCTGAAATAATCGGGGTAGCCTCAGAAAGACCGTAGCCCTGGAACATCGGAATGCCGATGGCGCAGTAGTATCTCTGGAGTTCGATATCCAGAAGCGCACCGCCGCCCACGAAGAACATCATCCTGCCTCCGAATCCCTGACGCACATTCTTGAAGATGATCTTGTCGAAGAGTGCCATAAGAGGTTTTTTCCAGAGCTGGAAGAATCCGCCTCTATTGTAATATTCCTTATTATAGGAAATGGCCAGGTTCAATGCGAAGTTGTAGAGTTTCTCCACCTTAGGGCCCTTGGCCTTGATTCCGGCCTCGACATTCTTCTTGAAATTACGTGCAAGCGCAGGAACAGAAAGCATCACGTGAGGTCTTACCTCCTTGATGGCCATCGGGATATTCTTAAGTGATGCCATAGGAGTCTTTCCGACCGGAACGGTGGCGATACTTCCGCCATAGGACATCATCGTATAGAAACCTGCAACATGGGCGAAGCAATGGTCGAGAGGCAGAATGATAAGCATCACGGCGTCCTCTGGAATCGCAACCACAGAATGAGCCTGCTCCACATTGGCAGTATAGTTCCTGTGAGTCAGGAGGATACCCTTAGGGTCAGCAGTGGTGCCGGAGGTATAGCTGATATTGGCATAATCATCCGGTCCGATGGACTTGTATCTCTCCTCGAGCGCTCCCGGATTCTCCTTCATGAACTTGTCGCCGAGTTTCAGAATCTCGGACATCGGTATCTCATTCTCCTTATATTCCGCAAGGTCGTCCAGTACAATGACTTTCTCCACGCCCGGAATTTCTGCCATAATACGTCTTACCTTAGGAAGCTGCGTTCCTGAAACCATCACGAAACGGGAATCTGAATGCTTGATTCGGAAAACCAGGTCACTGCCCTCTTCCAGTTTGATGGAAAGAGGAACATTGACAGCTCCGGCATACAGAATACCGAGCTCTCCGATAACCCACATGTTGCGGCCTTCAGAAAGCAGCGACACTTTGTCTCCCTTGTTCAGGCCGAGAGCCATAAGTCCTGCAGCCACTCTGTAAGCCTCAAGGCGGGTCTGTTCAAATGTCGTTTCGGTCCAATGGTCAGCCGGTTTCTCACGCAAGAAAACGTGAGACGCGAACTCGCGAGTGTATTTCTCAACGAAATCGATAATTGTCGGTCTTGTTGTCATATAAAATAAACTTTACTTAGTTTCCTGAGATGGGAAAAGGCCAAACAGCTCTGAGTCAATCATATCGGTCACAGCCTCGAAATCCTCTTCCTTGTTTCCGAACTTGTATTTGTCCGCGTCAATGACGAGGAGATGTCCCTTGTAAGAGTCTATCCACTTGTCATAACGCTCGTTCAGTCCGGTAAGATAGTCGATACGGATAGTCTTCTCATATTCCCTGCCCCTTTTCTGGATCTGGGACACAAGATTAGGAATGGAAGACTTGAGATAGATGAGCAGGTCAGGCATCTTCACCAGAGACATCATCAGATCGAACAGGTCTGAATATGTATCGAAATCCCTGGAACTCATGAGGCCCATATCGTGCAGGTTAGGCGCGAAAATCTTGGCGTCCTCATAGATGGTCCTGTCCTGGATGATAGTTTCGCTGTTCTTGGAGATATCCACCACGTCCTTGAACCTCTTGTTCAGGAAGTAAATCTGGAGATTGAACGACCATCTGCTCATATCATCATAGAAATCAGACAGATACGGGTTAAAATCCACAGACTCGTACTTCGGAGTCCAACCATATCTCGCAGCCAGCATCCGTGTCAATGTGGTCTTGCCGCTGCCGATATTACCAGCGATAGCTATATGCATAATTCTTTAGTTTAAACGCGTTGGTAACCTTCAAAAAACAACCTGCATCATCTTAAGAGATCTTTCCGGTCTATATTTCTTTTCTCATCAGTCGTGTGCGTCCAGCACACTCTTTCTTCGAAAAAAAATCTATCCTCGAAAATCTTCTCTTAATCTGAGGCATCTTCTTTTTTTCAAGTTACTTACAAAACAATGCCGCCACTTTCCTGACATCTGCCAGAACAGTGACGGTACAAAAGTAAGAAATTTATCATTCGCGTCAAAAAGTATGGCTTCTATTGAACAACAGAAGTCTTCATTTGACAAATTTGAAGACCGGAATGTCAGAATTCTGCTTCACCCCATTGATGTAGAAACGCCTTGTAATCGACGGCTCTCCATTGACCTTCCACTTCAACCTGTTATATACAGTTATGGTATCGGATGTTCCGTCGCCCCAGTCGATGACGAGGTCCTTATTGTCAATGTCATCTTCACCGCTCAGTTCCCCGAACCAGAAATACCATTTCCCGAAGTTGTCGGTACTCAGCCTGAGCCCGTAAAATATCGGAAGGTAGGTCATTGGGGAAACGCCGGAATCCTCAGACTCCTCCACGCGATACGTCTTTCCTTCCCACACGACAGTAACCTTGCCCGGGTCAAACCCTTCAGCATTCACATCCGGGTTCAGCGAATCATTTCCGTCCGCGTCACTACGATAAATCCGCAGCGTTATCCCGGCGATGTCATAGAGCATGTCACTGCCCAGCACCGAGCACGACAGCACCGGCAGACAGGTCAATGCCAAAAGCAATATATTTCTCAATTTTCTCATAAAATCTGTGTCAATAACCTTTTTTTAGATGCGGAAAATCTCCTTTTTGTTGCATCTGCCGGGTAAAAACAGTCATTGTTTTGCCACAAAATGCGGCTTTTCACCACTCTTTACCGGATTTCATCAAATATGGAAGCATCTAATCACAAAAATTTAGTCCATTCTTCCCTCCTTTATAATTTTGCAGCCGTAACAATTTACAAACAAGAATACAATAAACGACATGAACACAGAATTCAGACAGATTTTCGAAAGAGAATACACTTGGATGGCCGGCTTTATGCGCAATGTCAGGAGATATGGAAACAGGGGCGCACTGATATATCCTGACACAGACAGGAGATGGTCCTACGATGAACTGAACCGCGAAAGCAACAAGTTCGCCGCAGCCATGCTCAGGGACGGAATGAAGAAAGGAGACGTGATAATGTATCAGCTCCTCAACTGCCCGGAATTCGTATTCGTATATGTGGCCTGCCACAAACTTCACACTGTGAACTGTCCGGTAAGCTACCGCCTCAGTCCAGGTGAAATCGCACAGAACATAGATGACTCCAAGCCTCGCATCCTGCTTTTCGACTCCAAGAGAGAAGCCGAGATACTTGAAGCCGTAAGTCTTGCCACCTTCAAGCCGGAAAGGCTTATCGTCACTGACGCGACAAGCCACGGCGACATCCTCTCATACAATGACTATGTAGGCAACTCTACCACTGAGGACCCTGTCCCGCCATATGAGCTCAACATATATGACGAGACCACCAGACTATACACCTCTGGAACGACCGGCCGCCAGAAAGCAGTTCCGCTCACCAGCATCAATGAAGTTCTCTCCAGCCACGACGTGATGATTCATTTTCCGATGAGCTACAGGGACATCACGATGAACACCACGCCTTGGTTCCACAGAGGAGGACTCCACTGCGCAGGACCTTGCCCGACACTGTACGCCGGAGGCTGCATGGTAATCATGGGCAAGTTCAATGCAGAGAAAACATTGGAATATGTCGGGAAATACCACATTTCCTTCCTGATCGGAGTCCCTACCGTGCTGGAAGACCTCGCCGACGCACTGGAAAGCAACCCGAAGGACATAAGTTCGCTCAGAGGCATTGTGACCATGGGCAGCCCGCTGGAGAAAGCATCCTGCATAAGATACCAGAAAGTGCTGACTCACAACATATTCAACGGATACGGAACCACCGAGACCTTCTGGAACACTTTCCTGCGTCCGTTTGACCTTCCTGAATACGCAGGTACAGCAGGGGCATCCTGCATCGACGACGATGTAAGAGTGGTGAAAGTATTCGAAGACCGCAAGGCAGAGCCGGAGGAACTGGCTGCCACTGACGGTGTGGAAGTGGGCGAGGTAATCATCAGCAGCCCGGCAAAATCCCCTTATTGCTATTACAACAACCCTGAAGAGACGAGCAAAAAATACTACAAGGATTTCATCTATACCAATGACTTGGCCACATGGGACAAGAACCATTTCGTGACCATCGTGGGCAGAAAGGACGATATGATCATATCTTCAGGCGAGAATATCTATCCTACCCAGGTGGAAGAAGTCCTCAACATGAACCCTAAGGTCAAGGACTGCATCGTCACTGCTGTCCCGGACAGAGTCAGAGGCCAGCTTGTCACAGCCTATGTCATCAAAGGTGATGACTCATTGACAGTAGAAGAGCTGGATGCGTTCTGCAAGGAAAGCCCGTTCATAGCCAATTTCAAACGTCCTCGCTACTACAGGTTCGTGGAGGAGATCCCGCTCAATGCTACAGGCAAGAAGCTCCACTACAGAATCAAGCAGACCGCCGCACAGGACCTTGAAGAGGGACTTCTCACTAAAATCTGACGGACAGTCTTCTGAAGGAATGCGATTTTTTTCTAACTTTGCATCCTGATGAGAACACTGAAGACATTTGCTGCCTGCGTGGCAGTCATGATACTTGAAGCATTGGCTTTCAATGCTATGGCACAGACGCCCTTCATCTCTGGATTGGAGGGCGGATTTGCTTTTACTGCAGCCCAATGCGGTTCTGCGGGCAAGACATTGACCTTCTCATCTTATGGAAAAGCGTTCAAAGTTCTCACTTTCTACTATGGGAACAACGCTGTCACGGCTGTAGAAGACGCATCGGGTAAAAGGACGGTCCTGTTCATTGACGGCAAGCCGAACATGGCGACTTCTTCCGGAAAGACTTATCCGAAAATAGGATTCAACGGAAGCAATGAGCTGAAAACCAATGAGTACGCAGTCGGGCCTCACGACTTTACCGATGACGGGGAGATGGAACTTGTGGTCGGCGTGCGTTCCGCTTCCGGAAACGGGACAGCGATTTATGTGTTCGGACTCACTGCAGGCGGATGGAAATGCCTGGGCGAGATGGTCTCTTCCGGTCGGGAAATCCGGTTCAGCAAGGTGTTCCGCCAGACGGTTACGATGAAAGATGCCGCTTCCGGTGTGCTTTTCACGTGGACTTGGCATTCAAGCCACTTCGATTTCCTTTCAAGCGACCATAAGGACAATCCGGATCTTCTGTACTAACGTTCCTTCTTGACGGCCTCAGATGTGGCGAGGCTGAATTCACATCCGCAGTACAACTGGTTATAGAATCCGTGCTCGCGGATGATTTCGTTGCGCCTTTCCTGAAGCCCGCCCTTCCGCCAGTTCATATCCCACCAGGTAACGCCAGGGAAAAGGCCGCAGGCATAGTCTCCGGCTGCATTGACCTGAGCAAGATCTTTCCATCTGGAAGAAGCGAGGGTGGTGGCGAGCACGTCGAAGCCGTTACGGTGCGCATAGGAGGCGGCTCTCTCCAAGCGGTATCTGAAACATTCTGAGCATCTTGCGCCTCTTTCCCCTTCGTGTTCCAGGCCCCGGGCTATGCATCGCCAGTCTTCGTGGCAGTAGTCATCATTGACTATATCCAATCCTGTCTCTTCAGCATAGCGGATGCATTCGTTACGGCGCTTGAGGTATTCTTCTTCCGGAAAAATGTTCGAATTGGAATAGAATATCACTGGCCTAATACCTTGATTTACAAGGCATTCTACTATTGCTGAAGAGCAAGGGGCACAGCAAGCGTGCAGAAGCAGACGCTTGCCGGGCATATGAAGTTCCAGTTTCTTCCGTGTGTTCTTACTCATTTTCCCTTATGTTTTTTCTCTGCAAATTTAACCATTATTGGGGATTGTGCAGTATTTCCCTTGAATGTAACTTTGCAGTCGTTGGATTGAGATTATAAGCCATATAGTTAAAGTGAATCCTTTTGATTGTTGTTAAAAGCGGTTTCCTGTGAAGGAGCACCGCTTTTACTTTCGGTTAAGGATTATTAACTTTGCTTTGTTTAACTATGGAATTATGACATTGACAGATAAACATAATGGGAAACTGCTCTCAACGGGGATGAAAATGGCAGATTTGCCTGACGCAGACCATAGACTTTTAGGGGTTATACGCCGACTCGGCATAAACTTCGGATTCGGAGAAAAAACGATAGAAGAGGTTTGCGCCGAAAGCAATGTCAATCCTCATACGCTTCTGCTGATCAGCAAGATATATATCATTGACAATTATGTCCCTTCCAAAGAGGAGATTTCGAGAAGCAGCATGAAGGATATAGTGACGTATCTTCACTATTCGCACCATTATTATATGGGAAAGGCTTTGGAGACATTGGAAAAGGCTGTGAACAAGATGATCAAGGATTGCGACGAGAAGCATTGCCAGATTCTTACGCGATTCTATCAAGGGTACAAGAGCGAGATTCTGAAGCATTTCGAATATGAGGAGGCGGAAGTGTTCCCGTATATCAAGGAACTTTCTGAAGGGGCTGTCACAGGGACAGACTACAGAATCGGGCAGTATGAGGAAAGCCATTCGAATGTGGAAGAGAAGCTGAACGACCTCAAGAATATAGTAATGAAGTACTTGCCTCAGAGCTGCGACAGCAATCTCATACAGGATGTGCTGGATTGTCTGTACAGATTGGAGGATGATCTGGGGAAACACACTTATATTGAAGATGAAATTCTTGTCCCTATGGCGGCGGCAAGGGAAAAGGCATTGGGAGTAACGGAAAAATGAGAGAGCCAGTAAGAAAAATTCTCATAATCGAGCCTTCAGTAATCATTGCTGAGGGCATCAGGCACATCATTGACAATTTTTCCGGCTTCGATGTCTGCGGTATGCTTCAGTATGTGTCTGAGGAGCCGGAGAAGCAGCTGGGAGAATATGATGCTGACATTGTCATCGTGGATGTGGAGGCTTTTGACAGGTCGGGGCGCTCTGCAGGACGGGATACGATAAGAAACATTCTGGATGTGCCTGTGGTAGCGCTGCTTTCATCAGCCATGGATGCCGGAATTGCGGCAGGCTATGATGCAACCATCTATCTGTCAGACAGATCCGATGAGATAGAGCAGAAGCTGACCTCTACATTGAAATCAGTCCCAAATGAGGCGAAGGCAGAAGGAGAAGAGCTGTCCGCGAGGGAGAAGGAGATACTGGTATGTGTTGCCAAAGGCATGCAGAACAAGGAGATAGCAGACCTTTTCTGCATTTCCATATATACTGTGATAACTCACAGGAAGAACATAACGAGAAAAACCGGCATCAAGACTGTGGCCGGCCTGACCGTGTACGCACTGCTGAACAACCTCATTGACATGAATTCAATGGAGTAGGCGGCAACGGCGGAAAAGAAAGCATTTAAAATTTTTGATAGTATGAAATTATCTGATTTGAACACCGGAGAGCAGGGCGTCATCGTAAAGGTGAACGGCCACGGGAGCTTCCGGAAACGTCTGATTGAGATGGGTTTCATCGCCGGAAAGAAAGTGACGGTGGTTCTCAATGCTCCGCTGAGAGATCCTATCGAATATGAGATACTTGGCTACAAACTGTCATTGAGACGGAGTGAGGCCGACCAGATAGAGGTCATCGGTGAGAGCGAGGCCAAGAAAGCCATGCAGCAGGACCACGCATTCGACACCATTTTCGCTGACGACTGTGATGAGGAATGGTCGCTGAACAAGATGATGAGCAACCTCGCCGAGGAGCGGGGCCACGTCATCAGGGTGGCGCTTGTGGGGAATCCAAACTGCGGAAAGACTTCCCTGTTCAATATCGCGTCAGGCGCACACGAGCACGTGGGCAATTACAGCGGCGTGACTGTGGATGCCAAAGAGGGCTCTTTCGAATATAAGGGTTACAAGTTCGTGCTTGTGGACTTGCCGGGAACGTACTCGCTTTCCGCCTACAGCCCTGAGGAGCTCTATGTCCGCAAGAATCTGATTAACAATGTGCCTGATGTCGTCATCAATGTGGTGGACGCATCCAACATTGAAAGGAATCTGTACCTCACCACCCAGGTCATCGACATGAACCTCAGAGTGGTGATGGCCCTGAATATGTACGATGAGCTGAAGGCGAAAGGTGACAAGCTGGACATCAAGCAGTTGGGCTATCTCCTGGGTATGCCTGTCTGCCCTACGATAAGCCGTGACGGAACCGGCATTCCGGAGCTTTTCGACACTGTCATCCGGATATATACTCAGAGCGACGCGAAACTCGCCAGACATATTCACATCAACCATGGAGCCGAACTCGAAAAGAGCATTGACCGTATAAAACTTCTTCTGCAGAAGAACCATTCGCTGAGGGACAAGTACTCCACGAGGTATCTGGCAATCAAGTACCTGGAAGATGACAAGGACATAGAGAAGGTCATCGAGACTCTTCCGAACAGGGATGAAATCATAACTGCGCGGACTGAGGAGGAGAAGAGGATTGAAGACCTGCTGCATACGAACACCGAGTCGGCCATCGTGGATGCCAAGTACGCCTTCATCCAAGGCGCGCTCGCCGAGACATACAAGCCGCACCTGGACATAACGCCCAAAAAGACATTGACGGACAAGATAGATGCTGTCGTGACGAACAAGTGGATGGCGTTCCCGATATTTATCGCGATACTCTATCTCATTTTCCAGGCGACATTCACATTGGGCGACTATCCGATGCAGTGGATCGACTGGCTGGTCAGCAAATTCGGGGCATTCGTAGCGTCCATAATGTCGGACGGATGGGTGAAGGACCTGGTAGTGGACGGCGTGATTTCCGGCGTGGGAAGCGTATTGGTGTTCCTGCCTAACATATTGATACTCTACTTCTTCATCTCCCTGATGGAGGATTCCGGATATATGTCCAGAGCTGCATTCATCGTGGACAAGCTGATGCACAAGATCGGCCTGCACGGCAAGTCATTCATCCCTATGGTGATGGGCTTCGGCTGCAATGTGCCTGCGATTATGGCGACACGTGCAATCGAGAGCAGAAAGAGCCGGATGATAACCATAGCCATCATTCCGTTCATGTCCTGTGCCGGAAGACTGCCTATCTTCGTGCTGATTGCCGGAGCGTTTTTCCCGCACAATGCAGCGCTTGCCCTGCTCGGCATATATATGCTGGGTATCGTGCTCGCGATATTCTCCGCCATCCTGCTGAGCAAATTCGTGAAAGACGATGACCTGCCGTTCGTTATGGAACTTCCGCCATACAGGGTTCCTACAGGAAAAGCCATCTGGCGTCATACCTGGGAAAAGGGCCAGCAATATCTGCAGAAAATGGCCACCACCATCCTTGTCTGCTCCATAATCATCTGGTTCTTAGGCTATTTCCCTAAGAGCAAGGAACTGTCCGTCGCCCAGGAAGCCTACACCGCCGCAGTTTCTGACAAGGTCAATGCAGAGGCTACCCCGGAGGTGTCTCTTCTCGCCGGGCAGATCGACTCACTCTATGCCGCACAACAGGAAAACTCATATATCGGCCAGCTCGGAAGGCTGGTATCACCTGCCATGGAGCCGCTCGGCTTCAACTGGAAAATGGATGTGGGACTGCTTACGGGCATCGCCGCCAAAGAGCTTGTAGTCAGCACATTGGGCGTGATGTATGCAGACGGGGCGAAGGTCTCGGAAGGACAGGATCTTAGCGAGGACACCCAGCTTCAGAGTGCACTGCTGAAGGACATTTCGCCGGCCGCGGCATTGTCCTACATGGTATTCATCCTGCTGTATTTCCCGTGCATCGCGACATTCGTGGCGATAAAGAATGAAACCGGAAAATGGCGTTGGGCGATAGCCTGCTGCGTCTATACGATGATTGTAGCCTGGCTGATGGCGTTCATCGCCTATCACCTGGCAATGCTTTTCTGAACGGCAGGAAAAGTACTGCTAGAACAAGCCGTACAGTTCTGAATCTATCTTGTCGGTGATGGACGCGAAGTCTTCCGGACGGTTCTGGAAATCGAGGCCGTCAGCGTCGATGGTCAGCACCCTGCCAGGGTACTCGGCAATCCACTTTTCGTAGCGCTCGTTGAGTCCCTCAAGATACTCAAGTTCAATGCTTTTCTCATATTCTCTTCCGCGTTTCTGTATCTGTGCCACCAGATGCGGAACTGAAGATTTCAGGTAGATGAGAAGATCCGGGGCCTTCACAAGCGACATCATCAGACGGAAAAGGTCCATATAGGTCCCGTAGTCGCGGTCCGTGAGATTTCCCATGGCCTTGTTGTTGGCCACGAAGATATATACTCCTTCGAAAATGGTCCTGTCCTGGATGATGACATCATCGGAATGGGCGATCTCGAGCACATCCTTGAACCTCTGGGTCAGGAAATACACCTCGAGATTGAAAGACCAGCGCTTGATATCCTTGTAGTAATCCTCCAGATAAGGGTTATAGGTGACCGCCTCGTACTTGGGAGTCCACCCATAATGCTCCGAGAGCATACGGGTCAATGTCGTTTTCCCGCAACCTATGTTGCCTGCTATTCCGATATGCATAGTTTTCTTGTGAACGTGTTGTAGTGCAAAAATACGATACTTTCACAAGGAAAACAAAGTGGTTTTTCTTAATTTTGCACAAAATGTGCTGTTCAAAACGACAATCACTATGCTCAAAGTACTGACATTCCACTTCAATCCCTTCGAGGTAAACTGCTATGTCGCCGGTGACGAAACCGGTGAGTGCGCCATCATTGACCCAGGTTTCTACACTGCCGGAGAGGCGGAAGCCCTGTATTCCAAAATCGCGGAGAAAGGCCTGACTCCCAAGATGATATTGCTCACTCATGCGCATCCTGACCATATCTACGGCGTGAAAGAATGTGCCGAAAAATATGGTATTCCGGTCTATATGAGCCCGGAGGATGACTACCTGCTCAAGGACGATTACGGCAGGCGTTTCGGCCTGAAGAGTGTCGATACTTCTTTCTGCACATTGTCCCTCACCGAGAATCAGACATTGAGTTTCGGCAAGACCGAGTTCACTGTCATTTCTACCCCCGGACACACTCCTGGAGGCGTCTGCCTGTACGATGCCGCTGACAAGGCATTGTTCACGGGAGATACGCTTTTCGCCGGCTGCATCGGGAGGACCGACCTGCCAGGAGGAGATTACGATCAGCTGATCGTAGGCATTATGGAAAAACTGCTGGTCCTGCCTGCGGATGTCACGGTTTTCCCGGGACACGGAGGAGCCAGCAGTATTGCGGATGAGAGAACGCACAATCCGTTCCTGCAGCCATTCAACGAACCGGATACCGACCAGATAGACTGGGATGCCGACGGAATAGAACTGCGGGGAACGGATCTGTAGAAGTCCTGTATTGTCAGATTTCCTGCTGTTTGCGTCTCCAGTTCAGGACCGGAAGCAGGAATGATATGACAGCTGCTCCGAACCAGAACCAGCTGACATAGGTAAAGTCGTGTCTTACAACAGTTTCACCAAGTTTGTTCACTGTCTCGAAAGTGTTGCCGTCCAGCAGAAGTCCGGAAACGATATTCTGGATACCTGCTGCAGCGTATGATGCCATGCCGACGATTCCGAGAGCAGCACCGGTGGCTTTTCTCGGCACAAGGTCGATCGCCATCAGTCCGCCTATGAAGCTGATGAGCACTCCGATAGCGACACCGAAGAGAACCATTGACAGGACAAGCACGAACTTGCTTCCGCCGCCGAAGAGGAACAGGAACAGCGCGATCGCCTCGAGAATACCTGAGACGAATGCAGGATATTTTCTGTCACCCTTGAACACCTTGTCGGAAAACCAGCCTGAAAATACGGTCCCGAGAACTCCGAAGATAGGGTTGATGCCGATGATGGCTGCCGCTGCTGTCAATTCGTAGTCGTATGTCTCCTGCAGGAAAATAGTTCCCCATTCATTGATGGCATAGCGGCTCATGTACATGAATGCGCTGGACAATGCCAATATCCACACTCCCGGATTCCTGAGCACGGCTCTCTGTATCCTTCTGGTTTCCTGAGTCTGAGCCTCTGAATTGTCCTTGCCTGCGGACATTCCGGCTGCGGCCTTGTCCGCGTCATACTCATGCTGAGTCTTCTCACCGGAGAGGACCTCAACCGGAGGCAGACCGTTGCTTTCAGGTGTGTCGTGAAGCCAGAGCAGTATCAGGATAACCCCCAAGATGCCGGCACAGGCCGCACCGAAGAAACCCCATTTCCATCCGAATGCAGCCACGATGGAGCCGACGAATATGAATGAAAGGCCTTCGCCAATGTTGTGGGACGCGCTGAAGAATCCGTAATAAGTTCCGCGTATCTTGAGCGGGAACCATCTGGACAATGCCACGATAGCGGCCGGAGCACCCATTGACTGAGCCCAGCCGTTGATTCCCCACATTATCGCAAAAAGAATGAATATCAATGAACTGCTGAGTCCTGCTTTGGCTGCGGAAACGCCCAGCACTCCCATTATGAAGTTGGCGGCAACGGAAGCGATCAGGCCTGCGGCCATGAATCTCTTGACATTGGCAGTGTCCACAAGGAAGCCGTTCACGAATTTGCCCACGGCATAGCACCAGTAGAGGCAGGCGCCGATGATACCGAGCTGGGTTGCATTGAGCAGGCCGGCATCTATAAGCGGCTGCTTCATTACGCCCATCGACATTCGGCACACATAGTAGAGGGCATAGCCGAAAGTGATAGTCAAAAAGGTCTGGAAACGCTTACGCTTCCAGACTTTGTCAGCATTTTCAGGCGCAACTTTGACTGCTGAAGGTGCGCTCATATTGAAGAAGTCAAACATCTCCATTCCCTTCTCTAGTCGTGAAGTCCTTTCTTACGGAGATAGCTGATCAGCTGCTCAGGACGGTCCGTCTGAATCATTGACGCGCCATATGCGATGACCTGGTCATAAACCTCAGCAGGATTGCCGCAGTCGAGAGCCTTGTCATCATCGAGATAGCCGCAGAGGCTTCCCCAGATAGTGTTAATCCAAAGCTTTGAGCCTGAAGCGATTATCTTCTTGAAGCAGTCTTCTACCTCAGGAGTCGTCTTCTTCCAGCAAACCTCATAAGCAAGAGGAACTGTGCCTGTCTCCATGTATTCGTTGAAGAGAGCCTGACCATGTTCCTTCTGGATGTCAATGATAGGCATGTACATCATATTGTGCTCATGCTCAGCCATTTTGGCAGCAACCTCCGCTACCGGTTTCTTGCCCTTTATGAGAATCTGGTCGGTCACACCGAGTTCCTCAGTGATGGCCAGTACCATATCGTAGTACTCATATCCCTGGTCCACATTGACACAAATCCTGTCTTTGCAGCATTCGAGTGCTTCGCGGAGGGTAGGCATGCGGAGTGAATCCGTAGCGACACCGTGTGCTCTCTTAAGTCTCAACTTCTTGATTTCGTCCAATGTATAATCGCTTACGAGGCCTTTTCCTGTGGTGCAGCGGTTCAGAGTGGCGTCATGAGACAGGACCAGAACGCTGTCCTTGGTAAGCTTGAGGTCGAGCTCCATAATGTCCGCACCCATACGGATAATGGACTCAATGGCAGGAATGGAGTTTTCCGGGTAGTTCCTCCAATCACCTCTGTGACAAGCAACTACAACATACTTGGAAGCGGGGTTGTGAATCTCTGCGACGATTTTCTCCGCCCTGTTAGCATACTGCGGCTCATTGTTTCCGCAAGAGACAATGCCCAATGCAGCAACAGCTAAAATCAGTAAATTACGTTTCATATAAATTATGTGTTTTTATAATAATTTCCGCAACTCGGACAATGCGCAAGATATGTGGTACTGTACTGTCTTCGGACTGATCATCAGAGCATCAGCTATTTCCTGATATGTCTTATGTTCATATCTGTGCATCTTGAAGATGGTCTTACGCAATACCGACATCCGCTCCAGCGCCTCATCGATATTCTGCAGCAACTGGGCGGTATCTATTTGCGACAACGGCTCATATTCTTCAGTGTGCGTATCAGCGGCGTGGTCACGATACCTGTCCTTTACGTTCTTGTGCTTGATCAAGTTGAGCACCGAATTGTGAGTCATGCTGAAAAGGTAGGACTGCAATGAATCCACGCTTCTCAGATTCTCTCTCGTGTTCCAGATTTTCAAGAACAGGTCCTGAGTCAGATCTTCCGCTTCCGATGAGTTCTTCAGCAAGCTGAATGCAAAATTACGCACCCTTGAAGCATATAGCACATAGAGGATGCCAAGTGCTTTGACATCCCCATCTGCTATCTTGTTCAATAATTGCCTGTCGTCGTTAAGCATTTAACATACAAAAATAGGCATTTTTTTACAAAACTACCAGTTCTTCACCCTCACCTTGTACATATCCATATCCGGAACCTTGATGATACGCTCGGCACTGGAGCCGTCTTTGTTGGTGCTGTATCTGATCTTCTGGGACGACCAGCTCTGACTGCCTTCAGGAATGGTGGCGTCAGTGTACCAGATTTCACCGGTCTCACCGTTGTAGTTCAATGACTTGATGGATGAAGAACCGCTGAAAAGAGTCATTTCCGTAAACAATTCTGTCTCGACATTGAAAAGATAAGCGTGGTCACCTGCGACGGTGAGCGTGTTGTTGTCCACTCGCATCAGGTCGTGGATACCGTTCTTAGGCGCCTTGATGGTCTTTTTCAATGTTATTGAAGGGGTCGCTCCAAGTGTCAGATTGAAAATTTTGATGAGGTCACCACCTGCACCGTAGAGCACGTTTCTGCTGTAATCCCAGACTACACCGTGACCGGAATATAACTCTGCGCTGGCATTGATGACATAAACATGATTGTCCCCGCAGAAAACGAGTTCAGTGGATTCGCCTTCAGCCACTTTCGCGGTATTGTACTTTCCGCCGGACGTAAGTACCATTTCATCATTTACAGAAGATGTGATGGTCTGCCCCGCAGATGTGGTAATCTTTACGGAAATGCCTTTAGTCAATGTCACAGGAGCGCAATAGACAGGAATCGATACGGATGCAGTCCTGCAATCGACCGGCGTGGCAGGAGTAACCTTGACAGAAGGAGCAGTTGCCACGGCAGTACCGTTGTCGGTATTGACAGTGACTGTTCCCGCGATATTCTCGCCTCCTTTCGCAGTGAGTTCCAGCGACTTGACATCATAGTCACCCATAGCGACATTGACATAGACCATGCAGCCTGCAGGCTTCAGTGTGAACTTGCATCCTTCGTAGCGGTTCACGTTCTGCCTGTCCATTCCGAACATGACAGGAATTTCGTTGCCTGTCTGCTCAGTAGGGATATTTACAGTAACGTCGTGTCCGCTGAAGGAGATTTCGGCATCGGCAGGGTACCAGCTCAACACGTCCGTCTCCTCCCTGTTGGCGAGGATGTTGAACAGGAACTGTGCAGTTGTGCTTCCGCTGAGAAGCGGGGTCGCCGTCGCCTTGCTGAGTTTTCCGTCAGCATAGAGCATAATGGCGGCTTTGTCCTCTTTGCCCCAGGTCGGAGTCTTCAGACTTCCGTCAGCAGAATAGTAGCCACCTTGTGTGATGGTTGCTTTTGCAGCCAGGTTCTGAACCTTAGCACTGTCGTCGTCCGTGCAGGCGACAAATGCGGGCAAGGCCAATGCTGCAGCTATGATTGAAAATATTCTTAAGTTTTTCATTTTCAATGATTTTTAATGTTCCGGCACGCCCGGAGGCGCACCGGAATACTTAATTTTACTTCAGACAGCAAGAGCCGCAGATGTCACCGCCGTGGGTGCTCCATGTATTGGCTCTTTCACCGCCTACATATTTGCCGTAGAATGCTCCATTGTCCCCGGTATTTCCTACGAATGCAGAATAGAGGACGCCGTTCAGATAGTTGTTTCCGCCCATCTGCTTCTGCTGGTTGGATGAACCATAAGTCCATGATTCCTTGACTTTTCCGTCAGCATTGAAGATGTACGACACATTTCCTGTCTGACCTGAGGTGATGTAGAGATGGTTCTCTGTATCCACGCAAGGGTGAGAGTAGTTGAACGCATTGACAACCTTGCCGGCAGCATCTGTGTGCTGGTATTTCCATACAACCCTGGTAAGGTCTTTGTCGAGGCAATAGACACAGTTGTCTTTTCCTGCCACATAGACATTTCCGTTAGGTGCAACTACAGGCTCATAGAGGTTGTTGTCTGCCACAGACAGCGATTCTACCAATATGGCCCTGGTCTCCAGATCGAATGAGCACATCGCTGTTTTTGCAGGGAGATAGACTGTCCTCTTGTCATTTCCGACAGCAAAACCAGTGATGTCGGTCATGCATGGGAATTTGAGAGAAGAAATGACAGTACCGTCTGCCGTGTTGTAGAATGTTACCGTTCCGTTTACTGCTCCGGCAATGAGTTCATTACCATTGACAAGGAGACCTGCAGCTGCAGATCCGAGTGCGGCTGACCATTTTTTAGAGCCGCTTGCAGCATCGAGGGCGAAGATATTGCCTGCCCCATCACCAATGAACACCACGCTGCCGTCTTTGTTTACGGCAGGAGCCGCACTCTTCATTGAACCTGCTCCGTCAAATTTCCATTTGAGATCACCCTTTGCATTCACGCAGTAGAACTGGCCGGCGCTTTGTGTCCCGAAGTAGATGTCGCCTGTTACAGGATTGACAGTCAGCATATTATAACTTCCGGCTACAGTTGACGGCTTATAGACCCAGGCAAGTTCTCCTGTCTCTACATTGAATGCATACAGACAGGTGGTCTGGTTGAAGGTTATGTTATAGACCGTCTTTCCGTCAGGCGAGAATACAGGGCAGGAGCCTTTGAATCCGTTATAGTTGGCTCCGACACATTCCCAGTCAATGTAATTTACGACATAGTCACGGATCTGTAATTCGATAGTCCAGCTCTTGTCCTTGTCTCCAAGGTGAACGGTAAGTGTCACATGCTGGGTGCCTGATGAAGGGATACCGTATGAGACTTCGGTTCCTGTCAATATCTTTCCGTCAGGGAATGTCCATCTGACATTTGTAGCGGAAGGATATCCTTCTGTATTGAACGTGAACTTGACAGGCTGGTTCACTGCGGCTGTTGTCCTGTCGAGGAAGTAAGGGACAGCGAGTGCAGGCATCGCTTTCGCAACTGCCGGCTCCGATGGGCCTTTAGCATAGTTGGCCACAAGAGAGAATGTGTAGATCACGTCATTTTCGAGTTCATCCACAGTGTAGGACTCTTTGTCCGCTTCAATAGTAACTTTCTGGGCCTCAGACTTTTCGCTGGAGTAGGTCAATGTATAGGATGACACGCTGGTTGACGGCTTTGTCCAAGTGAGGATTACCATGTTGGCACTTCCTTCGGCAGAAAGGTCAGTAACGGCAAACCTTGATGTGGTAGGCTTTGCCGCAGCGCTTACCGCTCCTGAAATAAGGTCACCATAAACTGCCTGGACTTCAAATTTATAAGTGTTGTCATTGGTAAGTCCGGTAACCAGGTAGCTCTTTTCAGATGTCTTTAGAGTGATTTTGTCTCCATCGGTATATGTGATGATATACTCTGTCGGATTCCAACCTTCCGGCATTGACCAGGAAAGCTGTGCTTCTTCGTCACCAGGAACGGCTTTCAAGTCAGTTACCTGATGACGTGCGGCTCCTGCCTCAGGGATATTCTCATCCCAGCAGGATGTTGCTGACAGGCTGATGCCTGCGAGCGCCAATATGCTGAACAATAACTTTTTCATTGTTTTCAATGTTAAAGAGGATTAAAAACCAGGGTTCTGCCAAAGGATGGACTTGTCATTGACAATTTCGATCTGGTCCTGAGGTATAGGGAACAGGAGATTGTGGTCGTCCAGAGAATATCCGAGTCCCTTGAAATAATCGACTGCGAGTCCGAGACGCACGAGGTCGAACCATCTCTGGCCTTCGAGAGCGAATTCACGGCCTCTCTCACTTGCGAGTTCCTGTATAAACGCCTTTTTGTCAGCGACTTCCGCTTCAGTAAGTTCTGCAAGTCCTGCACGTTTGCGGGTCTTGTTCAGATAGGTAAGGGCGCCTGAGATATTCCCCTGCTGACCGAGAGCTTCGGCATACATGAGAACAACATCAGCATATCTGAGCAGCGGGAAATCATTTCCGACCTGCTGAGTGAACTGTGCATCGTAGGTATCCATCCACTTTGTCATGGCATACAGCGAGTTGGTAATCTTCGTGTATGTATTGATAAGATTAAGGCGATTGTCATCTGCGCTGTAGATAGCCTTGAATTCAGGAGTCGGATTCCTGACGTCAGCGAGAACGTTGGTGTTGGTACTGTACCAATATCCGTGGCCGTGATCGTTGGTCTTGTTGTAGTAGAGGGCGAAGATGCTTTCCTTGTTCATCTTGTTGGAAATGTCGAATACCTGGGCGGTAGTTGCCATAAGGCCATATCCCGTGTCGGTCATGGCATCTTCAAGCACTTTCTGAGCCTCAGGATATTTTCCGAATGTAAGATAAACCTTCGCAAGCAATGCCTGAGCCGCAATTTTTGTGACTCTTGCCACTTCTTTGGACCTCTTTTCAGGAAGCAGAGCGATGGCTTCTGTAAGGTCTTCCGTGAGCCTGTTGTACATATCTTCGTCACTACATCTTGCGATATTCTTTGCATCTGCCGGAGAAACTACGGTGGTCGTCACAGGCACGCCGCCAAACACTCTATAGAGGCTGAAATACCACCATGACCTGAGGAACAATGCCTCTCCGCGATATTTATCCCCATTGACAAGAGTCTTCCCGGCCATATGGCCCAAGACGTCATTGCATCTGTAAATACCGTTGTACCAGGCGTTCCAGATGTTTTTCATGATACCGTTGTTGGATTTCTCCTGAAAACGGTCAATGTCATATCTGTCCTGTGTGGACACCGCCATTGACTCGAGATAGCACTCGTCACTGCGGTAGGCGAGTTCATTGAGATAGAAGGCCATCTGGGTTTTCATCTTGTCGTAGCAGGCATAGATACCCTGATTGAAATCCTCGTCAGTCTTGTAAAAGTTTCCTTCGGTCACATTATTTGACGGATACTGCTCGAAGAAGCTGTCGCTGCAAGATGCGAGACTCAGGAACAGAGTTCCTGTCAATGCTATTTTTATGATTGTTTTCATATCCGATTACAGATTAAAGTTGATACCTACGCTGAATGTCCTTGAAAGAGGATACGAGCAGTAGTCCTCACCAGGTCTGAGAGCATCAGAAGACCTCTTGTTGACCTCAGGGTTGTATCCCGTGTAGTGGGTCAATGTGAACAGGTTGTTGGCCTGGATGTAAAGCCTCATCTTGGAAATGCTTGTCCTGTGGAACCACCTGTCAGGCATTGTGTAACCTAGAGATATATTCTGGAGTCTCAGGTAAGAGCCGTCCTCCAGGTGGAAGGTGGAGGTACATGCTCCGTTGTTGCCTGAAGACTTGCGGGTCGCCCTGTTGAGGTTGCCGTAAGGGAATCTCTTGAGAGACTCCTTCATCATGTTCGATGACGCCTCCATGTTGAGGAGATAACGTCTTTCGAGGTTGAGGATTTCATTGCCATAGACTCCCTGGAAATTCGCGGCGAAATCGAGTCCTCTCCAGCCGAGCTGGATACCGAAACCATAGTAGAAGTCAGGCATGTAGTTACCTACGATGACGCGGTCCTTGTTCTTGTCCAGGATACCATCGCCATCGGCATCCACGAAACGGAAGTCTCCGATGGTCGTGGTATCGAAATGAGGATATGTATCAAGTTCCTCCTGATTGTGGAACACTCCGTCCTGAACGAGAAGATAGTAGCAGCCTACCGGCTGGCCTACCTGTGTTATGTAATAAGCTCCCGCATAAGACGAAGACTTGATGATCGGAGCGTCCTCATCGCCGAGGTGGAGAACCTTGTTGCGATTCAGTGACCAGTTGGCGTTGAGGCCGAGGGAGAAGTCCCCGAAATTCTTGTGCGAGGTCAATGTGATTTCAACACCCTTGTTCTGCATTGATCCGATATTCATGTTTGAAGTCGTGAGACCAGATACGGAAGATACCGGAACGTCGAAAAGCATATCTGTAGTCTTGGAATAGTAGAAATCCGCATTGATTCCGAGAAGTCCGTTCCAGAGATTGGCGTCGAAACCGGCATTGACCTGAGTGTTTTTCTCCCATCCGAGCTTGTTGTTCGCGATCTGGTTAGGGTAAACCGGTGTGACGATACCGTTGCCCAAGTCAGCCGTAGTTGCGCCGTAGAGGGCGAGATATTCCGAGTTGCCGATCTGGGCATTACCTGTCTGGCCGACGCTGACACGGAGTTTCATGTCATTCAGCCACTTGGCGTTTCTCATGAAGTTCTCGTCGCTGATACGCCAGCCGAGAGATGCGGCAGGGAAATATCCCCATCTGGTATCAGGGGCGAATCTTGAGGAGCCGTCACCTCTGAGGGAAGCAGAAAGCATGTAACGCCCTTTATATGAATACTGTGCTCTGACGAGCCAGGATGCAAAGGTATATGCATACTTGTTGTTATAGGTATCGTCGATGGACAGCGTCTTGCCTTTCGTGGTCCTGATCTTGTCATCGCCTGCAATGCCGGTTCCCTTGATTGCAGATGTCTGGATGGCCTGTTTTTCTGCCTCATAGACAGCTACCGCATTGATCGTGTGGTCACCGAATTTTCTGTTGAAGGAAATCTGGTTGGAGATTGTCCAATGGAAATAGGAGTTTGCATAGTTGGCTGCAGTAGGCGCAGAAGGACTATCGTAATTTTTGACACCCTTCAGCGGAATGTATGACGGTCTATAATAGTTTCTGATGTACGAGTAGTAATCACCTCCCATAGTGAGCTTATACTCAAGACCTTTGACGAACTCATAGGAAGCATAGACATTGCCGACCAGGTTCAGTTTTTCTCTTACGTCATCGACTTCGAGAGCGAGTGCGACAGGGTTGAGAACTTCGTTTGTCTGGGTATCCCAGGAATTCTTCCTGAGGAATCCGTTCATATCCCAGTTGTATGTGCCGTCTGAGTTATAGGCAGGGAAAACCGGTGGCGCCATCAATGCTGATGCGATGATGCCGTCTCCGCCATACTGCGAGTCCGTATCCACGTAATTGGTCTTGGAATAGGAAGGAGAGAAACTTACGCCGTATTTCAGGTTACCCTTCTTTCCGTCCATATTGGCACGGATACCGTATCTCTCGAAATCTGAGCCGATTACAGTACCCTCACGATAGAGATAATTGGCTCCGATATAGTAATTGTAGTTCTTGGTCCTTGCAGAAACGCTGAGCGAATGCTTGTGAGAAAGCGCCGTGCGGAAGATCTCGTCCTGCCAGTCCGTATTTGTCAATGTTCCTGTCTTGTCTTCGAGATAGGCATTGATGAGCGGATCTATCCTGTGATAAACTTCAGGACGGCCTGCAGACGGATCTGAAATGGAACCGGTAGGGTCACTGAAGAGATACGAGCCGTTACGTGCCTCCCTGAACATGGTAGCGAACTCGTAAGCGTCCAGCATGTCGATTTTCTTGGACACATTGGAAAGGCTGAACTGTCCGTCATATGAGATTACAGGTTTCTCTCCGCCGCCACGTTTTGTGGTCACGATGATGACACCGCAAGAGCCTCTTGAACCGTAAATAGCTGCTGCTGAGGCATCTTTGAGAACTTCAAGGCTCTCGATGTCGTTTCCGTCAAGGTTTGCAAATGCCCTCGAGTCACAAGGGACACCGTCAATGACATAGAGCGGATCGTTTCCGGATGTCGCGGACTGGATACCTCTGACACGCACTGTCACATTTCCGTCAGGCTGGCCTCCGAGGTTAAGAACCTGGACACCAGGCATTTTGGCCGCCATCGACTCACGGAAGTCAGTCGTAGGAGTATTGGCGAAATCTTCTGCCTTGATGGATGAAACCGCTGTGGTCACGTCCCTTTTGTTCTGAACACCGTAACCGATGACCACTACGTCATCAAGTCTGATGGCTTCTTCTTCGAGGACGAAATCAGCTTTTGTCTGATTTGCGGTCAATGCCGCAGTTACTGTATTGTAGCCGATAAGGGACACCTCCAGAACCGGATTCTCCCCCTTCAGCTTGAGCTCATAATTTCCGTTGATGTCAGTGCCCGCGCCATTCTGGGTGCCGCGCTCGATAATCATTGCTCCGATGACCGGCTGTCCTTCCTTGTCCACGACTTTACCGGTTACGACCCGCGGCCCCTGTTTGACCACCTTCTGTGCAGGTGCCTGTGAAGGGGCTTTCTTGTTCAGAATGATGGTCTGGTCCCTGAATGTGACATTGACATCAGGAAGGACCTTCTTGAGAATGGACACGATGTCCTCATTCTCTGCATTGACAGTAACTTTTCCGGAAAGGTCGATGTCGGTATCGACATATGCGAACTTGTAAGTACTTCCTGCCTCGATGGCTTTAAGAAGTTCCTTGACTGTCACGTCCTTCACATTTACCTTGACTGACTTGTTCTGTGCCGATGCGCTGAACGAAATGCAGGCCGCACACAGGACACAAAGACAGATTCTGGCAAATGAAAGATGATTGTTAGTAATTCCTTTCATTTATTTAGTGTTTTTTATGTTTGTTTTCAATCAGTACTTCTTCCCCCTGCACAGACCAGCTTACCGGCATCATAGAGGAAAGAATTTCAAGAATATCTGTCAAAGATTCATCTCTGACAGTCAATGATATACGTTTTTCTGAAAGACGGGTTTCAGTGTCGCATGTAATCTTCTGCTGATATTTATGGGAAAGATTCTCAAGGACATCCTTGAACATCACATTGTCGAAGGTAAGAGTATGCTCATACCACCTGCAGCAGTTCTTCGCATTGACCTGGGATACTTCAGTAGTTCCTCCTGTCCGGGAGAATTTCTGGTCAGGCTTGAGAATCACAAGTTCATGACTCTGTTCATCAGATACTTGCACGGAGCCGGACCTCAATATCACTTCGGACAATTCCTCTTCCGGATAAGTGCAGACGTTGAACGTGGTTCCGAGCACTTTTACCTGCAGGTCGTCTTTCATTTTGACGATAAACGGACAAGCTTCATTTCTTGTAACCTCAAAATATGCTTCTCCTGTCAATGCCACCCGTCTGTCTTTTCTTCCGAACGATTCGTCATAGCTGAGCCAACTATCTTTGTTCAGCCAGATTTTCGTGCCGTCAGGAAGGATATACGAGCTTACATTTTCGGAGGACGCCATAAGGACAGTTTCTTTCTGGTTCCTGGTGGAAATTTCAGAAACAGAATACCCTGAAACGAAGAGGACGGCTGCTGCGGCTGCAACTGCGAACCATTTGGTCATCTTACTGATACTGAACGGTTTCCGAGCAGATGGAGCCTTATCCTTTGCGGAAACTGCGGACATCAGATTCTCCAGGCCTGCGTTCAAGTCAAACTCCCCGGGAACCGATGACTCTGAATTCCAGTATTCCTCCAGCAGCATACGTGTCTGAGGTTCTTCTCCGTGTACACTGAGCCATTCACGGAATCTCGATTTCAATTCCGGTGAAGCTTCAGTACCGCTGAAGAAAAAGTCAAGAATGCGTCTATAGTCCTCGTTTACCATCATTTGCCAGCTTGAACGAATGTGTAGGTCCCTGAATAAGTTCCTGCTTTGAGGGTGATGGTACCGGTTCTGTCCTTCCCTGTAGTATTAGGCTGTGTCGTAATTACTGACTCGCTGATACCTTGTCCGCCTGTTGAAGGCTCGACTGTAAACCAGTCTTCACATTCAACAGACCAGTCACAGGTTGCGAAAATCGTAATCGCATCCGTTCCGCCTCCGACAAGGGTAGCCGGTGTCGCGGCTTTCAATACAGTCTTGATGACGACTGTATCGTGAATTTCAGATTCATTCTGCTTCTGACAGGCTGCAGCCCCGAGCAGAACGGCAAAAATCAATGAAATCGCTTTCAAGAAATTTAGTTTCATAGTGTATATAAAAATGTTTAGATACAAGTATGACAACTGTCAGGAGCGATATGCTAAAAACGTTTCGCATTTTTTTGAGAAATCTGCATTGACTTTCCATAAAGATTGTATCTTTGCGGGCGTGAAATCACATTGACAACACAAATATTCCTTTATAACCACTTCATTCTTATGAGACTGAATTCCCTTTTCGCTGCATTCACCGCCATTGCGGTATTGTGTACCTGTACTCCGTCAGCTGCCGAAAACGACAAAAAGCCCGGCAACGGAGAGCAGACAAATCCTGATCCTGAGGAAAAACCCGGACAGACTCTGCCGGAGACAATCAAGATTCTCGCTATCGGAAACAGCTTTTCCGCAGATGCAGTGGAGCAGGAACTGTACGGATTATTTGAAGCAGCAGGACAGAAGGTTATCATTGGCAATCTTTACATAGGCGGATGTCCGTTGGAGAAGCATGCAGCGAATGCGGCTTCAGACGCAGCGGCATACAGTTACCGCAAGATTTCCGGCGGCACCATGACCAAGACGCCTGAGACGAAGATGTCGCAGGCATTGGCTGATGAGGACTGGACATTCATCAGCGTACAGGAGGGTGCGGGATACCACGGATATTACAACACCACCTACAAGAACACGACGCATTCGATGGAACCGGCATTGACAAGTCTTATCAAGGTGATACGGTCCAAATGCAAGAATGCGAAACTGGTTTACCATGCGCCGTGGGCGGCAAAGGCCGGTTATACAGGAAAAAAATTCAGTTTCTACGACTTCGACCAGAGCGTGATGTACAATATGATCTGCACCGCCACCCAGGAGGTTCTGAAGGCTCATCCTGAATTCAGCCTGTTCATGAACAGTATGGATGCCGTACAAAACGCAAGGACCTCATACATTGGCGACAATATGACCAGGGACGGATGGCACCTCAACTACACTACGGGAAGATACACGGTCGGATGCCTCTGGTATGAAAAAATTATGGGAAAGAGCGTGGTCGGCAACAGTTATCGCCCGGCCGGAATGTCAGAAACCACAGCCAAGGTTTGCCAGACAGCGGCTCATGAGGCATGTGAACACCCTTACGCCATTACAGACCTTTCATATTTCGAGAAGCCTGCAGACGAAGACAAAGAAGATGCTAAACGTGAAATCCTCGCACAATGGTATTTTTCCCCTGAAAGGGCTGCCAGTGACGGATGTATCAAGACCTGGACCGGCCAGGAGTTGCCGGGAGTGTACAAATACAGCAATGAACCTGGTGAGCGTGGTTTTTACAATGCCAACGGAAAAGGCAAAGGCAAACTCAGCTACATCCAGATAGACAAGACAGCGTGGCCTGAGGATGCTGCCGGACTGAGTATTTTGGATGTAAGCAATGGAGGGCAGCCTGTGATGAGCGGACCTATGCCGGGAGACTGCTGGCAATTCGAGACTACCGGAAAGAATGATTTCCCTGAGGGCACACAGCTGCACATGGTCTATACCTATAATCCGGGAAAGTTTGGCGCAAAGTATTGGATGATAGAGTATAAGGACGGCAAAGAATTCAAGCCGGTTCCTGCTTTTGAACAAAAGACCGAAACGCTGAAACTGAGTTCAGAGAACATTACCTACAATATGGCTTTCACAGCAGACCAGAAGATTGTGGAATTCACGGTCACGTTAGAGAATCCTACTGACGAGTTCGTAGTACGTCAGAGGTGCTGCTCTGCGTACCAGGTAAATGACAAATGGTTCGACAAACCTAACGTGAAGTGCGTTTCTCGCATCGCAGGCGACCCTTCAAACGAGGCCAAACCTCTGCCTACCATGTCGCGTGTTTTATAACTTCTTGAAATTTTGTAAGAAAAAATTTGCAGAACCGGAAAAGAGTTGTAAATTTGCAGTCCCGTTGTGAAAACAATGCGGAAATTATTGAGATATGGTGTAATGGTAGCACTACAGATTCTGGCTCTGTCAGTGAGGGTTCGAATCCTTCTATCTCAACAAATCTGGTCCCTGACCAGTTACGGCGGGTTAGCTCAGCTGGTTAGAGCGCATGATTCATAATCATGAGGTCCGCAGTTCAATCCTGCGACCCGCTACCAATGCTTTAGAGTGTGACTGAAGACGTCTGAGAAGGCCGATTAGTCACGCTTTTTTTGTATATTGAAGAAATTCCAGATATGAACATACTGAATCGAGACATATTGAAGCTTGCTCTTCCGAGCATACTTGCCAATATCACCGTTCCTCTCGTGGGAATGGTGGATATCGCCATTGCCGGACACCTGAACGGGGAGGCGGCCGCACTCATCGGCGGCATTTCCATCGGAACGCTGCTGTTCGACTTGCTGTACTGGAACTTCAGTTTCCTGCGTGTCGGCACCGGAGGACTTACGGCACAGGCCTATGGAAGAGATGACATGCATTCCGCTGCCGCTACACTCGTCCGTTCCACCGGAGTGTCAATAATGATAGCATTTGCCTGTATCCTGCTCCAGTGGATATTTGTCGATATCTCGTTCATGTTCATAAAATGTACGCCTTACGTACGCGAACTGGCAGAGAACTATTTCTACATCCGCATCTGGGCAGCGCCTGCGACATTGACCCTGATGGCCCTGAAAGGCTGGTTCATCGGCATGCAGGACAGCGTCAGCGCGATGGCTGCCGATCTGATCGTCAATGGAATGAACATCGTGTGCAGCATCGCATTGGCCATGGGCATTCCGGCATTGGGATACGAAGGTATCGGATTCAACGGAATCGCAGCCGGCACTGTCCTCGCGCAGTATGCCGGACTGATTTCATCGGCTTCTATCATTTTCGTGAAATACCGGAAAAGAGTATTCAGCGGCTTCAAGGCGGCGGATATTGTCAATGCATTCAGGGACAGCCACATGAAGCGTTTCTTCCACCTGAATGCCGACTTGTTCGTGCGCTCACTCTGCATTATGGCCGTATATGCCGGAATTACTGTCATTTCAGCAAGATATGGCGACATGATGCTTGCGGTAAGTTCGATTCTCGTGCAGATAATGATGCTGTTCTCTTACTTTACTGACGGATTCGCATATGCAGGAGAGGCACTTATCGGCAAGTTCACGGGCAGAAAGGACGTGGCATCAGTAAGGCTCACTGTACGTTATGTATTCATATGGAGCTTAGGTGTCGCCTCTATGTTCATGCTCCTGTATGCGTTCTGCTCTGAGCCGATGCTACGGATACTGACATCTGACAATTCCGTCATCTCGTCATCTATGGAGTTCATCCCTTGGCTGATTCCTATGCCGATAATCGGCTGTGCAGCATTCACTTGGGACGGAATCTACGTGGGTGCCACGGCATCCAAGCCTATCAGGAACTCCAGCATCTGGGCTGTCATCGGTTTCTTTGCCGTATGGTTTGCAAGCGCCTTCATAATGAAAACCGCCATAGCCGACAATCAGGCCATAGCGGTTCATATTCTGATGGCTGCATTCCTCGTCCACCTGGTCATCAGGATGATCTACGAGACAGTCCTCTACAGACGCAGCATCTTGAATTCAATCCAGTAAGAAACATCAGGGATCACCAAACATAGAAAAACCTCCGAATCTCTTCGGAGGTCAATTTCCTTTTTTATAGTGCCACGCACAGCGATAGTAGACAATGCGCGCACTTCTTTGCAAATATAAGACTTATTTTAATCCCACACAAATTTTATACGAAATTCATGTCAAATCCAGATACGTCATTAAGGACTTCTGCTACCGTATCATTCTCCACTCCATCCAAAAGGTCAGAAAGCCTTTGGCAAAATTCGTTGCACCTGTGCTGAGAAATCTGCTTCAAGAAAAACTCAACAATCTTGATGGAACCGATAATATTGCTGTTAGTAAACGAATTGAGCCGCCCTGCAGGGCCTGATTTCAAAGGAATAGCCAATTTCATATCGAACAAGACATCTCCATGAGCACACTGATTTCTCAAATATCGTATAGCGTTGAAATAACTCGTGAAGATAGTCAGTTTATCAACATTATAGTGCTTTGATATGGCAGATTGAACATCTTTGTCCGTTATGCTCAAAAACAACTGATACACTGCGCCAAACGTCATATGTTCAACAGTTTTCCAAGCTGGTGCATATTTTTCTCCAGGATACTTTTTATGATGATCCGCAATGACAGGATGTTTTTTGAACTGCTCAGTATAAATGCTGATGTCGAAAGAATCAACAAACTCAGCATCCATTATCCCCTCATTGACAAACCAATAGGGATTATCCTTGTAAACATTTGACACATAGTAAGTGATATATGTTCTCAAGTTTATCTCTATACGAGTAAGATATCTTAAGAGCAACATCCTTAAATCCGAGTCAAAGTAGTACAAGTCCAATGCATCCTCAAAACGAGTTGAAGCCTTGAGTTTATGAGTTCTGTCTTTTTTGCTGGGATAAGTCAACTCGAACGGAAACAGATACGAACCAAAGCGATAGTAGCCAACATCCAGCAACACCTCCTTTGCTTTCGCCTCATCCGAGATTATTAAACCTCTGTCTTTCAATTTCTGTATCTGCTCCTCGATGGTTGTGGCAAACTTCATAGCTTTCTCCCCTCCAATCTTGCAATGATACCGTAACGGTTACTTGATTCCGTATTTCTTGAGGATTTTGAGGATCGGTTTTCTGATGGATTCTGCCCAGAGGGTGTAGCCGTGGTCACCAGGGTGAACGCCATCTACGCTGCTGTCGTGAGCAGGATCTGTGGCATTTGTAGTCGTCACATAATACACATCAGGATATTTCTTGACAGCGATTTTCATCAGGCTGTCAGCCATATCCATCTTTGCCTGCTCCGCCTTGTCATTGGAAAGGTCGAAATTTCTCTTCTCCCTGTAGATGGTGTGCTGGAAAATGAGCGGCTTGCCAGGATGTGCAGCATTGAGTTTCTCAATGAACGGGAACAGTCTTTCCTTTATCATTTCCGGTGTCGGATTCGAGAACGCGTCGAAGATGAATGCTTCAGCATCAGCATCCACGAGAGCATCAGCAAAATATGACTGAAGCTTGCAGTTTCCTGAGCAGGCGATGCTGAGAAGCTGGATACCGGTCATTCTTGTAAACTGAGCCGGATAGGTCATGCCCGGTCTGGAAGTGCTGGTACCGTGAGTATAGCTTGAGCCGAAGATACCCACACGGTGACGGAACGGAGCCTCGCCCTTAGTCATTGTAGCGCCTTCCTGCACACCGATCTTTATGGAATTCTCCTCACTGAAGAGCGGAATATACAGCAGACATTCCTTCTCGTCGGCATTCATATTCTTGATAAGCACGTGGTTGTAGCCCTCTTCCTTGCCGATAGGTGCACAACCTGCCGCAGCCCAAAGCCACTTGCCGTCTTTCTTTATATAGAGGTCATATCCGTGTGAAGAATAGTCGCCAGTGTTGGTCTTGTTGTCCAGATAACCGAATTCAGTCTTCACAGAAATGGTAGTGGAGTTCGTGTTGAACACAACAGCGATACCTGAAGACTGGCGGACCTGAAGATTTTCATACTTGGTAAATCCCTTATGCTTTACCGTATCGATACGGTGATATGGATTCGGAGTGTCAGGGAATAGTTTACCGATCAATGTAAGATCAGAAGCCTCTGTAAATGTGTACTTTACCTTTTTTGGTGTCTGGGCCTGAGCCAATGTGGCAATACCCAATAGTGTTGCGACCAATGCCGCAGAAAGAACGTGGTTTTTCATTATACTAATTAGTTTATGTCCGCTTTCGCAACTTTCATTGACCGGCCCCGCCGACATGAAAGCAACCACAAAATTAGGGATTTTAGCCTTTTCCGCAAGAAAACTTATTGTATTTCTGTGCAAAAAGCATATCTTTACATCCACTCTTCCACAAGTAACCCACTAAGACAGAGTCTATTATGAAAAACATGACAAAAATATTCCTTAGCATTGTCCTAATACTGATTCTGCCGGCAATGATTTACGGGCAAGAACTCGAGAAGGCAGTGCATATCGACGTGGAGGGGATTGAACCTGGCGCGAGAATCACTTATTCTGAGTTCGTGTCCAGATTCGGAAAACCGGATAGTTATAAAAAATACGAATCTGAATTTGGGCTTTCAGAGAGATACACAGTGGGGAAAAACAAGTTTTACTGTGAAGAGAATGGCATTCTCTACAACTTTGGCCTGCACGACAATAGATTCCGTGCATTGACAACATACATGGACGGTGGTGTCCGTGTAGGAGATCCTTTCAGCAAACTGGATTTTCTGAAACCGGACATTGTAAGAAAATACGATGACGGTTCGGCCCAATACGTCCTTTTTGAGAAAATCTCGGACGACAAACTGATCGTCTTCGTCAAGGACGGCATCATCCTTTCGATGGTTTTCAAGCATCCGTTATAAACGAGCTCCAAAGCACCATTTTGCTGAATTCGCTGAGTTTTTGTAATTTTGCGGGGCAAATGCAAGGTCAATGTGCCGTGCAGGAATGCAAGCTTCTGATGAGCCTATATTCTTATTTCAGGATCAGCAAGCCGTCCAAAGAAAAGGTTGCGGATAAAGATGCGGACAGCGTCTATATAAAACTTAGAAATCAGACGTTCTGGGGTGCCACTGTTGCATATAGCTTGTACTATGTGTGCAGAATGACGCTCAGCGTAGTCAAACAGCCACTCATAGACGAAGGAGTATTGACAGCAGGGCAGCTCGGCCTTGTAGGCTCAGCCCTTCTGCTCGTCTATGCCGTAGGCAAATTCACCAACGGATTCATCGCCGACTACTGCAACATCCGCCGTTTCATGGCCACCGGACTTTTCGTGTCCGCAGTCGCCAACCTGCTTATGGGCATCTTCGGATTCACACAGACATTGACAGGAACCATCGGCGCGGTGACCTTCGTCGCATTCTTCATCCTGTGGGGCTTCAACGGATGGGCACAGTCGATGGGGGCGCCTCCGGGCATCATCACCCTCTCCAGATGGTTTCCCCTCGCGAAAAGAGGAACCTATTACAGCATCTTCAGCGCCAGTCCATACCTCGGCAAATTCCTGACCTTCATATTGACAGGAGTCATCGTCGGCCTGTGGGGCTGGAAATGGGGCTTCATCTTCGCCGCTGCAGCAGGTGTGGCAGGAGGCCTGATAGTGCTGTTCTTCGTGTCGGACACCCCTGAAAGCAAGGGACTTCCGTCAGTACAGCAACTCTCCGGAGAGAAACCGAGAAAGGAAGATTCAATGCCTACCCGAACTCTGCAGAAAATCGTGCTGAGACATCCCGGGATATGGATTATCGCCATATCCAGCGCATTCGTATATATCACCCAATACGCCATAAGCGGATGGGGCGTGCTGTTCCTGCAGAAAGCCAGAGGATTCTCTCTCCCGTCCGCCACACAGATCATCGCATTCTCCGAAGCATTCGGCGTGGCCGGAACTGTTTTCGCAGGCTGGCTCTCAGATAAAGTATTCAAAGGTAACAGGGTCAAGCCTGTGGTACTGTCAGGCATCCTCTGCCTTGTTTCATTGGCATTGTTCCTCTTCACCAGAGGCGGCTACGTGATGAACATCATCTACGTCTCGTTCTTCAGCCTGTTCATCGGCGTGCTTTACTGCATCGTGGCAGGCCTGATGGCAGTGGACATTGTCCCGAGAAAAGCCACAGGCGCAGCTCTCGGCATCGTGGGTATATCAAGTTATGTAGCGGCAGGGCTGCAGGATATCGTCAGCGGCTACCTCATAGAGGGCTGCCAGACAGCTTCAGACGTGTACAACTTCACCCCGGCAGCCATATTCTGGCTGGGAGCATGCCTGCTGTCATTCATCTTGCCGGTCCTCGGATGGAATCGCATGAAAATCCGCATCGGAGACGACCAGACCGTAGTTTAGGTCAATGCCGACCGAATCCCACCCTTACTTCCTGTAAATCAATGCGGTAGCCCATACTGCGCATCCCTCTCCCCTACCTACGAACCCGAGCCGTTCCGTAGTCGTCGCCTTCACGGAAACGCAGTCCGTCGGCACATCCAGAACAGGGGCCAATGTCTCCCGCATCTGAAGAACATATTTGCCGATTTTAGGCCGTTGCAATGCAATGGTAACATCCACATTGCCAATGACATAGCCCTGCCCCTTCACCAGTGACACGACCTTGGTGAGCAACATCTTGCTGTCCGCCCCCTTCCATTCCTCTGAAGTGTCCGGAAAATGATGTCCTATGTCGCCGAGCGCAAGACATCCCAAAAGAGCATCGCACAATGCGTGGATGGCCACATCGCCGTCCGAATGTGCCACAAAACCGCAGTCAGAATCTATTTTCACGCCGCCTAGCCACATCGGCAGGCCCTGGGCAATCTGATGGACGTCGTATCCGTTGCCGACCTTGAAAGGGAAAACCATATCAGTCATAATGAGTCAAGTCAATATTATAGACAAAAGTAAAGAATTTATATTAAATTTGCTTACAAGTAGTTTTCCGATCCGACTTCGGGAACTGTATAAACTTATTGATTATGGCAAATTTCGGTTGGTTCGGTGACAGCGAGCATAGGGTTTTCGACTATAAACCAATATATTACAACAAGGAAAAGGACGAACTCAAGCAGAAGTTCGGAAAGGTGGACGGCTCCATGGAAAAGGAAAATGGAGAATACGTCCCGGGAACATATCTCCGGGGCTCCTTCCGTGACGGTCCCAAGAAGAGGTCATCGAACAAGGCCCAGAAAATCATCACGCTCATAGGACTGCTGCTCTTCGCCATCGTGATGATCTACATAACCAAATTCTATTCATTGCTATAATCACCACGATTTTTCCGGACATCGCGCACCGGAAACAATGATAGTGTAATTTTATGGATATCAAGATATTACCAAGCAATATCGCTAACATGATAGCGGCCGGAGAGGTCGTTCAGCGTCCGTCTTCAGCAGTCAAGGAACTGATGGAGAATGCAGTGGATGCAGGAGCGGACCAGATAACGGTGATATTGACCGATGCCGGAAGGACATTGATACAAGTCATTGACAATGGCTGCGGAATGACTCCTGACGAGGCTGTGCTGTGTTTCGAGAGGCACGCCACCTCCAAGATTTCCACCGCGGAAGACCTGATGGACATCACAACTTTCGGCTTCAGGGGCGAGGCATTGGCCTCCATCGCAGCCGTTTCGGAAGTCACGCTAAAGACCAGGCGGGCGGAAGACGAGGTCGGCTGCCAGGTCGAATTCGCCGACTCCAGACATATCTCCACCACAGAAGTCTCCACACCTGCGGGAACCAGCATTGCCGTAAGAAATCTATTCTACAATGTACCGGCACGGAGAAAATTCCTCAAATCGGACAACGTGGAACTGAAACATATCACGGAAGAATTCATCCGCGTGGCGCTCACCCGGTCCGGAATAGGCTTCCGTCTGATGAACAACGGCAAGGACCTCTACGTGCTCAAGCCGGCCAAGTCATTGAAATTCAGGATACAAGATCTGCTGGGCAACCATATCGTCAGCCAAGTCGTGGACCTGAGCGCCGACACGTCCATAGTCAATATCCGCGGCTACGTCGGAAGACCGGACCTCGCCAAGAAGGCACTCGGGAACCAGTTCTTCTTCATAAACGGACGATATTTCCGGAGCCCGTACCTGCACAAGGCGGTGATGAACGCGTACGAGAACATGCTGCCACAGGGCACTACCCCGTCATATTTCATATATCTGGAAACCGACCCGCACGACATAGACGTAAACATCAGCCCGACCAAGACTGAGGTGAAATTCGCCGACGACAGCGTCATATTCCAGACATTGTACGCCTGCGTAAAAGAAGCATTGGGCCGCAACTCCTTCGGGGCAAGCATCGACTTCGACACCGCAGGAATGCTGGAAATGCCCGTATTCAGCAACGACTTCGACAAATACCGCCCTGAAGTCAGCACACCTGAGGCCGGAACCGATCCTGGCTACAACCCGTTCGACCTCTCCCCTGCCGGATCCTACGACGCACCGGCTACCGCACAAGACTTTTCCGGACCGATGTCAGGATCAATGCCAGGATCATCAATGTCCGGGTCAATGAAAGATTACGTCCCGAGTCCAAAATCGAAGGCGGCGGGACTGGATTTCCCCCTTCCGGACTATACCGGAGCAGGAAGTCCTTCAAGCGCAGTGGACAGACGTGACGATTACGGAAAACTCTTCGACGAAAGGTGCATTGCCCAGCCTAACATATTGATAATCCAGCACAAATACATAGTTTCGCCCGTCAAGTCAGGTCTGCTGGTAATCAATATCAGACGAGCGAAAGAGAGGATACTTTTCGAGAAGTTCCTCAGAGCCCTGAGCGGAGGAGAACACGTGAGCCAATGCGCATTGTTCCCTGTACAGGTCACTGTGGGCGTGGACAACAGGCTGATCTTCGACGAGCATGCTGAGCTTCTGCGCACACTCGGCTTCGACATAACCCCGTTCGGGGCCGACAGCATCGTGGTAAACGGCATGCCGGAGGGCTTCCAGGTGGACCAGAGCAGCGTAGAATCCGCAATGGCGGACATACTCATAGCATTGACAGAAAACCATACGACACTCGCCGGAATGATGGAATCCACTATGGCTGAGAAATTTGCAAGATTCGGAGCAGCGGAAGGACGACCTGTGGAGTCCCCTTCGGAAGCACGGAGCCTGATGGACGCACTGTTCGCCTGCTCGAATTCGGAATACACGAACAATGGTCACAAGACCATGTCGATAATATCCACAGATGAATTAGAGAAACTGTTTTAAAGACAATGGGTTACGAATACAATGAATACAACAGCGGTAGAGGAGGCTTCCTCTCCTCAATTCCGCCTGTAACGAAGAATATCGTCGCAATCAACATACTTGTTTTCATCGCCACTCTCATCAATGAGAATTTCATGGTGGTGAACTTCGCCATGTTCTATCCGGCTTCGCCGTTCTTCAAGCCGTGGCAGATCTTGACGCACATGTTCATGCACGGCGGATTCTGGCACATATTCTTCAATATGTACACGCTGCTGATGTTCGGCATCATCCTGGAAAGGGCATTGGGCTCCAAGAAGTTCCTGATTTTCTACTTCGTGACAGGCTTGGGCGCAGCGGCCCTGCATACCGGCGTGGAATGGATACAGGCCCAGTATTTTCTTTCGGCAGGCGCTGCCGTGAACTACCACAACCTTCTGATGACACCTACTTTGGGTGCATCAGGAGCCATCTACGGAGTACTTATCGGCTACGCCATGTGCTACCCTGACTCCAGACTGACACTTCTGTTCCCGCCTATAACATTGACAGCCAAATGGTTCGTAATCATTTTCGCAGGCATTGAACTGTTCACCGGCATAAGCGGATTCCAGGACGGAGTAGCCCATTTCGCCCACCTCGGCGGAATGCTCTTCGGCTGGCTGCTGATCAGATGGTGGAGAAAGAAAGGCGAATTTTACTATTAGGAACGACTGACAATGACAAGAAAGAAGAAAAGACGCAATCTGTTCTTCGGAATAACGTCGCGGACATTGATGACAATATCCGCAGTCCTTCTTCTTGTCAGTTCATTCTCCTATTTCATAAATCCGGCAAGCGCCTGGTTCATGACCATATTCGGCCTGCTGTACCCGCTTCTGCTGGTCGGAAACGTGCTCCTGCTGTGCTGGGCACTCTTCAGATGGTCCAACGCAGCCTTCATTCCGATCGCCGCCCTGCTGCCGACATTCATCATGGCCGGCAACTTCTACCAGTTCCCGAAAAAAGAAGACGCCCAGGTCAATGCGACAGACGGCATCAGAATCATATCGTACAATGTAGGGCGCTTCAGCCTGCCGCAGCCCGGTGAAAAACTTTCCAGAAAAGAATGCGCAGACTCGGTAATTGCTTTTCTGAAGAACGAAGACGCGGACATCATCTGCCTTCAGGAATTCTACACGAGAGACCCTCAGAAGATTATGGCATACCTTTCCGACAAAATGAAAGGCTACGACATAAAGTATTATGTCAATGTCACTGACAACGGATGTTACGGGAACGTGACTCTCAGCCGGTTCCCAGCCTTTGACAAGGGAAAAATCGACTTCGAGCACAGTTCGAACCTCGCATTGTACTCTGACTACATGCTGAATGGAGAACCTTTCAGGATATACAACTGCCATTTCGAGAGCTACAACATATCATTGTCCCGACTCGCCTCATCTCTGGAAAAAGACTACAGGCAGACAGTCAAGGACACGGAGGCGAAAATGAAGAAGTCCATTGCCCGGAGACCGCAACAGGTGGACCAGGTTCTGAAAGACATCGAGAACTGTCCTGAACAAACCATCGTGACCGGCGACTTCAACGACACTCCTATGTCATACACCTACTGGCGTCTCAGCCGTAAGCGCAAGGACACGTTCAAGGAAGCCGGAACAGGATTCGGGGCCACATTCTCCAAACTCAGACCCCTGCTGAGAATCGACTACATCCTCGTTCCCGAAAAATGCAAAGTACTAAGTCACAATATCATACACAAGCGGTTCTCAGATCACTATCCGATAGAATCCGTAATCAGCATAAACAACACAGACAATGAAAGACATTAAAGAAATCATTTCTGAAACACTCGACGTGCTCAAGAAGGGAGGAGTGATACTCTATCCTACAGATACCGTATGGGGTCTCGGCTGCGATGCCACCAACCCGGAAGCAGTAGCTAAAATATACGAAATCAAACACCGCTCCGACAGTAAGGCCCTGGTGCTTCTGGCTTCGGATATGGATATGATATGCAGATTCGTAAAAGAAATTCCGGATATAGCAGTCCAACTCGTGGAGGTCAATGACAGGCCTATGACCATAATCTATCCTGGAGCCATCCACGGAAAGGCGCCGGCTGAAGGACAGAAGGCTGAGGCGAACTGGCACTTCCTCGCCTACAACGCTGTGGCTGAGGATGATACGGTCGGTATCCGCATCCCTGACATGGACTTCTGCAAGAACCTGATATACAAGCTCGGACGACCGATCGTATCCACTTCCGCGAACATTTCCGGAGAACCTTCTCCGCACAAATTCGCAGACATACCGGAGGAAATAAAATCCGCAGTGGACTACATCGTGGAACCTAAGCTGGAGAAAGGCGCCACAGGCCAGGCATCACAGATATTGAAAGTGGGACTTGACGGAGAAATCCTGATAATCAGAGAGTAACATGGAAATCTTCTGGACCGGGGACATATCCGACGGCCTCTGCAGACTGTCCGAAGAAGAATCCGGGCACTGCGTAAGGGTACTCAGACACAGAGTCGGAGACCACCTCTGTATAATAGACGGAAGAGGGACAATGTACGACTGCTCCCTCATATCCGATTCCCCGAAAGGCGCAGTCGCCAAGATTGACAGCACCACCGCGAACTGGGGAGGGCATCCGTACAACCTCACGATGGCAGTCTGCCCGACCAAGAACATTGACAGGTATGAGTGGTTCGCCGAAAAGGCGACCGAATTCGGCATTGACCGGATAGTTCCCGTCATAGGAGAACATTCCGAGAGACGGATCGTGAAAAGCGAGCGCTTGGGCAGAATCCTGCTCTCCGCCACGAAACAGTCGCTCAAGGCTTCGATACCGGAACTCTCAGAAACTCAGTCTGTTAAAGAATTCATAGAGAGTACGGCCGAGACGGATGCACTGAAACTTATAGGCTGGTGTTTCGAGGACATTGAAAAAAGATGCTCGATCAGGACGGCCCTGGAGGGCTATCAGGGCAGAGATGTGATAGTGCTCATCGGACCGGAAGGCGACTTCTCGAAAGAAGAAGCCGAGGCTGCCGTAAAAGCAGGATACATACCCGTACAAATCGGAGATTCCAGACTCAGAACTGAGACGGCAGCACTTGCGGCTGTGTCAATGACTTATTATAAATACCTGTAGCTTATGAAACGATACCTCTCGCTCGACATCCTCAGAGGCATAACGGTAGCCTTCATGTGCGTGGTGAACAACCCCGGATCGTGGGGCAAGATCTTCGCCCCGCTGAGACATGCTCCGTGGAGCGGATGCACGCCTACTGACCTCGTATATCCATTCTTCATTTTCTGTATGGGGGTGGCGATGGCTTTCTCTTTCCGCAAATACGACGGACTACACAAAGACGGAGTCAAAAAGGTGATATACAGAGGATTGGCCTTATTTGGAATCGGCTTTCTCATAGGCGCTTACCCATTCTTCCCTACATCGCCGCACGATCCGGCAGCGTCCTTCGGAGAGAACTGGCTGTACTGGATAGGGCACCGCAGAATCTTCGGCGTGCTGCAGCGTATCGGAATGGCATATCTGATAGCCGGACTTCTCGCCCTGTGGCTGAGGAAACCGGGAAAGATAATGGTTGCCATAGTCATTCTGATGACCATCCACACTGCCGTTCTCGTGGCATTTGGAGATGCAGGAAGCCCATTTTCACTCGAAGGCAACATTTCAGGAAGGATAGATACCGCACTGGTGGGCTCACAGCATGTATATCACGGCTACAGGCTGGATTCCGGAGCGAGTGCCGACTTCGACCCGGAAGGTCTGCTCGGAAGTCTTACGGCAGCCTGCTCCGCATTGCTGGGCTATCTCGTGGGATTCCTTATCTGCACAGCCGACAAGCGGCATGCTGAAAACCCGTCAGACACCACCTGCGCCCCGTCATTCACGGTCAGCAGAATCTTCGTCTATGGCGCGGCAGCCCTTGCCCTGTCACAGGTCCTCAGCATCTGGATTCCTGTGAACAAGCCTCTCTGGACCGCTTCCTACGTGTTCTATGCCGGCGGCTGGGCAATGCTATCTCTCGCATTCCTCATCTTCGTCGTGGACATCCGAGGCTACGGCAAGGTCTTCAAGCCGTTCAGCATCATGGGTACCAACGCATTGGCAGCATTTGTGCTTTCGGCAGTGATAGTCAAGACATATTCGATGTTCGGTTTCAGGCCATCTGCCTGGTTCGGGGCCAATGAGTATCTCTCGCTCTGCTGGGCACTCATCTTCGCAACCACGATTTTCCTGTGCCAGTGGCTGATGTACAAGAAGAACATAATCATAAAGTTATAGGTCAATGTTCATAGGCATAATTTCAGACACTCACGGGGTTTTCAGCGACGAATTCAAGGAGTTCCTGAGCCCTGTGGACGAAATATGGCACGCCGGAGATTTCGGCGGCAGCATAAACTTCGCAGACTCGATAGCCGCATTCAAGCCGCTCAAGGGAGTTTACGGAAATTGTGACGGGCAGGACATCAGGCTCGTTTATCCTGAATATCAATGTTTTGAATGTGAGGGAACAAGGGTTCTGATGATGCATATCGGAGGACGTCCTGGCAAATATGATTTCAAGGCAAGGGAACTGATCGGAAGATACTCGCCGGACATATTCGTCTGCGGACATTCCCATATCCTCATGGTCAAGAACGACCCGAAGGCAGGGCTTCTCTACATAAATCCGGGGGCTTGCGGACTTCAGGGATGGCAGGTGGAGCGGACGGCATTGAGAGTCCACATTGACGAGGGAAAATTCCACGACATGGAGCTTTTTCGGGTGCCGAGAAACGGGTGAACTTACGGATTGTAACGTTACAAAAAGCCTAATAGCGAAAGAATTACGCCCTTCTGACAAAAAAATACGATTTTTCTTTGCAATTATTAAAATTGTACGTACTTTCCCATCTTTGACACTTTGATTTTAAGATATAAAGGCCCCAGAGCGCTGTAATGGCGATTCTGGGGCTTTTGCAATTATGCAAGTATGTAATGCATCAATGGTGATTTCACGCCGACTGGCAGTCCGTCACGGCGGAACTCACTCCGCGCTGCTTCGTTCGGCCCTCCTACCGTCTCCTGCGTCCTCGCTATCGCGAGAACTTGTATCCGGCAGGCACCTCCCACTTCCCGAGGCCGTGGGCTGGCCACGTCCGCCGTGGCTGACCGCCTGTCGGCTACGCCCCGTCATTGTCCTTTTCATCCTTTGAAGTCTTGATGGAGGCTATGATGCTCTTCATGGCCTTCTTTGTCACTATCTGGGTGTCGGTTCTGAAGCCGGCTGAACCATGCAGGTGATTCGTGAGGACGTTTCTCGTATATGTCGGGATGTATCCTTCTCCCGTTACTTTGAGAAAGTTCATGTCCTGTAGGGTTCCGATTATCTGGTCGGGGCTGAACTTCTCCCCGGCGCGGTTGACCTTCTTCGCAAGGTACTTGTATATGATGAGCGCAAGGAAGCAGGTGAGGAAGTGTGCGGTTATACGGTCGTCCCTTCGGAGGAATACGGGACGCGCCTCGAACTCCGTTTTGGTGAGTCTGAAGCAGTCCTCGATTATCCATCGCCCGCCATTGACCTTTATGATTTCCGGAGCATCGTCCCAAAGGTCGGTGCAGATGCCGTAGAAGCCATCAAAACGGGATTCCTGCTCTATCATCTCCTGATTGAGGGTGTAGCTGCTGTACTGGGCGACCTCGCCGTCGACGGTGCACGTCTCGCACTTGATGAAGCGCTTGGGGTCGTTTTGGCCTTTGCCAAGTTTGCCGGCGGTGCCGTTTTTTATGCTCTGTTCGGCTCTCGCTATCTGTTTCTCGCGTATATGCCGCAAGTAGTCGCGGTACTTGAACGAGAAGGTCACGATCAGTCTCTGCTCCAGTTCTTCCCCCGTCTTGCTGAGTTTGGTATTTATCCAGCGTTCCCGACAGAAGAGCCTGTCCGCATATCCGTCAGGATTCAACTTGGTCAGGTCGTATTCTTCCTTTGACAGCATTGGGCCATTCTTTGTGCTGAAGTCAACCAGTTTCCATCCCGTAGTCTGTGTGGCCCAGTCCTGCAGGTGGCCTTCAAGCTTCTTGAGCGACTGGACGGTAATGAAAGAGCGTTCTCCGACACTGTCGTGCTTCCTGTTGTCGTACGATGACAGGCCTCCGTCAGTGCAGACGACCACTTTTGACAGACCGAATTTCTCCTTGAGCTTCTCCTCCAAGGGCTGGAGCGTGGTGGCCTCGGCCGTGTTTCCCGGATTGACGCAGAACGCAAGCGGAATGCCGTCCATGTCGGTAAACAGACCCATCTGGACTATAGGGTTCGGCCTGTTCTCTTTTGAATGGCCGTATTGGCGGAGGCCGTTTTCCTCTTCCGATTCGAAGTAATAGTTGGTGCAGTCGTAGTAGATGACCTTGTCGCGCCGCTTGCCAAGTTTCAGGCTGCGCCTGTAAACGTCCGCCTGAATGTCGTCGCTTTCCTCCGCGAGGATGGACAAGGCCCTGTATACTTGATGGATGTCAACTTTCGGCTGCTCTATGAAGCGCTTTGCATCCTCAAGGGACGACAACTTGGAACCGGGATAGAGTATCCTTGTGAAGAGCAGCATCTGAAGTATTTCGTCCAGGTCGTACTTGTTCCTGTGGCGCTTCTCTATCTTTCTGCATATCTTGTCCAGGCCCAGCTCGTGATATACTTTCTGAAGAAAGAGGTATCCGCCATTATAACAGCGCTGGGCATTCTTGTCAATGAGGGCGGCAGGGTTGAGCTCCAGCATTATCTTTTTTCTGTTCTCTTTTTCTTGGGCAGTGAGCTCGGCAACGTACTTTTTGGCTTCTCCGACGGGATCTTCTCCCCCGAAGCGCTTCTCCAGGTCCTCAATAGTACCGAGGCGCTCTACATACTTGGTGGAAGGCTTACCGTCTTCGTTACGGTAACTCTTCTGAACATAATAGACGGGCTGCTTGCCCATTGACAAAGTCTTTAGAATCATATCTGTAAAACCTAATAAGCATCACAAAGGCATTACAAAGATAGAAAATAAATTTGACAAAAAAAAGAGTTCTGAACGAACTCTATCAAATATTCTTAACTATTTTCGGATTTTAAAGTGTCAAACTACCGAACAGTTTTGAACAACTCAAATTTATATATTAAAAGGCGATACTATCAGATAGAAGATACCTGAATTACCTTAAACATGAGCGACAAGTTCTATTGCCGGCTACATGGACCTGACTCTCAGGAATACATAACATCACAAATCACAAGTAAATGAAAACAAAACTTTTCTTGGCTTTGGCCGCATTTGCAGCCATCACTATCTCCGGATGTTCTAAATCCGAGACACTCCAGACTCCGGAAATCAAAGTCACCAACTTGTCAACAACAAGTTTCTCATTCACATGGACTGCGATTCCTGACGCTACAGGATACACCTATGAGGTGAAAGCCGCAAACCAGTCGACAGTAACGGACGGCAACAGAGAGAAGCCTGAAAACGTGGAGGTTACAGGACTCAGCGCAGCCAGCACATATACAGTTTCAGTCAAGGCTCTCGGAACAGGGTCATTCACGGACTCAGAATACGCTACAATTACCGTGACGACATTGGACAACACTATCCATTTCGCTGACAAGGTGCTCGAAAGAAGACTCCTGGCGATGACTGAGCCTAAGATTGACGCGGACGGTGACGGCAAGATCACATTCGAAGAAGCCGCTGCGGTGAAGGAACTTCAACTCGGATTCGACTTGAAACCGGAGAGCACAGTTGACTGCGTAACGGACATCACAGGACTGGAATACTTCACATCATTGGAAACATTGAGTCTGAAATTCAACAGCGTAAGCGACATCAAGCCTATCGAAGGCATCTCGACATTGAAAGTCCTCATCCTCGGCGAGAACCCGATTTCTTCCATCAATCTCGATAAACTCGGCGAGCTTACAGACCTCAGACTCTACGGCACGAACATCTCTGACATTGACCTGACAAAGACTCCGAAACTCGAAAGCCTCTACCTCCAGAGGACAAATGTCAGCAAGGTTGACCTCACTCCGCTCCAGTCACTGGACCAGGCCCTCCTCAACAAATGCTCAAGCCTTACCGAGCTTAAGGCCTCGAACCTGCCTAGCATCACCAGAATCGATGCGGTAGAATGCAACCTCAAGAGTTTTGAGATTTCAGACTGCCCTTCATTGAGAGAGCTTCACCTGAACAGCAACAAGCTCACATCCATAAAGATGACAAATCTCGCCATGCTCATGCGACTGAACGTTTATGACAACCAGCTCACCAGCATTGACGTATCGAATCTGCCATTACTCATGTGGCTGTTCGTGTTCGACAATCAGCTTACAAGCATTGATCTGTCAGCAAATGTTCCGCTGAGAGAGTTCAGGGCGTCCAACAACCCGCTTACAGAAGTCAATCTGAGCACAAATGAGAATCTAGTATCTCTCGAGCTCGAGAATATGAGCAAGATGAAGACTCTGAATATCAAGAACGACTTCTATGACGAATACAGCGAGTATCTCATCGTTGACGGAAACACCGCCCTCGAGAAGGTAATCACCGATCCGGGTAAAGAGTTCGAACACGTCAAGAAGTTGTTTGCAAACAATCCTAAAGTTCAGGTTGTAACAGAATAATGATTTCTGTCAATGCCAACGCAAAAAAAGGCCGACCATCAAAATCGATGGCCGGCCTTAATTGTTTATTCAACGTCCGCGACGGGGGCAAAAAGGCCTGCTCTGTACACGTGAAGTTCAATGAGAAGAACGACGGGGGCAAAACCCCACAATCTGCTCACGTGACAATGTCAATCAGGGATGATGGGGGCAAAAAGGCCTGATCTGCACACGTGAATCTCGGGACCTCAGCAGGCACAGGAGCGCTGTAACTTACCTTATTTCGTGAGGTGTACAGGGCGGTCATCACTATGATGGGTAAGCCGGACAGCGGCATAGCCCGCTTATCTCAATCCCCCTAACCTTTTTTTTATTGGGACTCTGTCCCAAACCCTGACACTCCGTGCGGCCTTTGCGTCCTCCACGTATTTGCTGTCGCAAATACCCGGACCCGGCCGGTCGTCTGATGACGACTTGTTAAATCCCCCCGCCCCCCTTTTCAAGGGGGCACATCAGGCCTTCGTGCGCACCAGAGCTCGGGGCCATCGCTTCGCTGTTCTTCGGCCGGCATCTGATGATGCCTTGGTTCCCTAAATAATTCCGTTAGGCGGCCAGCTTCACTAAATGTAGATAACCGAAGCCATTGTAGCCGGCAACAAGGTTGCCCCTGTGGGGACTTGCCGCCCTCGGCACTAGAGGGAGGGGCCCACGATAGTGGGAGGGCCTGGTCCTACAGGGGCTTCTTGTTGCCGTACACCTGGCGCATCGCGTAATTGTCTGATACCCAGAGATTTAACCGATTTCAGAGTTGTGAAAATTACTACTCTGAAATCAAGCAAGTCTTTGATTATCAGCGTTTTATGGGTTGCGCCTTTCTGGGATCTGACGTGCTCCCACCATTCAAACCAGGTGGTTCCACTCTGGAGTTGGGTTATCCCACTCTGGAATCGTGCGACTCCACCTCTGAGGGCCCTTCTACCACCGAATCCGAACTGCCACACAAGAACCCGAGTCGTTCCACATCAGGAATCCGATCTGTCCCACCACGGAATCCGAGTGGTTCCACATCATGAATCGGGCTATCCCACCACTTAATCCGGCACGCAACCTGAAATCGCAGCGCGAATTTACGGCATCTCGACAGATTTAACAAGTTTTTCTGCAAGATTCTGGAAAGCAAGACCGTCAGGACGGGACGACAAAGCGGCAGGCTCGCCTGCATCGCCATTCTCGCGGATGCTCTGGACGATAGGAATCTGGCCAAGAAGCGGAACTCCATATTCGATTGCCTGGCCGATCCTGCTCTTCGGAAGGTGCCATATACGAAAAAGCCCCTCACTTTCGTGAAGGGCTTTCAGGCGGTGCGGATGGGGCTCGAACCCACGACCTCGGGCGTGACAGGCCCGCATTCTAACCAGCTGAACTACCGCACCGTGTTCTGCTGTGTTTGAGGTTTTTCTCAAACGCGAATGCAAAGATAGGTATATTTTCCGGACCTGCAAGCGTTTTGTATAAAAATTTTCAAAAATTTCGATATAAAACGATACTTGCCGGAAACGAAAAAAAACGGGCAGAATCGCTTCTGTCCGCTTTTCCCAGCACTTTATCAAATGGAATTATTTGATTTCGATTACTTTATGAGTATGTTCAGGCTCAACCTTGACGATCTTAGGGATATTGACCTTTAATACACCGTGCTCGACCTGAGCATTGATCTTTTCCCTGTCGGCATCCTCCGGCAGAAGCATTGTCTGCTGGAATTTGCTGTATGAGAATTCGCGACGGAGGTAATGACCGTGTTTCTTCTCATCATTGTTCTCCTGTTTCTTTTCCATATTGATTACAAGGTCTCCGTTCTCATCGAGAGAAACTTTGAAATCATCCTTGGTCATGCCCGGAGCGGCAAGCTCCAAGTCATAACTGTGTTCGTTTTCTAATACGTTGATGGCCGGAGCGGTAGCATTTGATTTTTCCATCCAGTCATTGTCAAAGAAATCATTGAACATGCTTGGTAACCAATTCTGGTTATATCTTCTTGAAGGTACCATAATATAAATCTCCTATTTTTAATTTCGTTTAACTTTCCCGGACCTCGGACCCTTTCGGATCCTGTGCCGGTTCTTTGTCTGGTCTTTCGACCGGACGCCTTAGTTTATGGCAATCTGCATACCATTGTGAAAAAAGTTCTAAAAGAGGACAAAATGTCTTGTATATGGACAAAATGGCATTGGTTTATTGTCAAAATGTCCGAAAGCCGCATTGTCTTAAATTGGAATATGTAGTAAAAGATGTATATTTGCAAATTCGGTTTGTCGGAAGGAGCACACGTGCCGAAGGGCTGTGCCAATGACATTGACCGAAGCTTCAAAACGGGAGTGAATATGCCTGACAACGGAAATATCATAATTAAGGGGGCCAAGGTCAATAACCTCAAGAATGTGACGGTGGAGATTCCGCGCAACAAGTTTACCGTGGTTACCGGAATTTCGGGTTCCGGAAAATCTTCATTGGCCTTCGACACATTGTTCGCGGAGGGGCAGCGGCGTTTTGCGGAGAGTCTGTCCTCTTATGCGAGGCAGTTTCTCGGAAGGATGAGCAAGCCGGACGTGCAGGCTATCGAGGGGATTCCGCCGGCAATCGCGATAGAGCAGAAGGTCAATACGAGGAACCCGCGCTCCACGGTTGCCACGACCACTGAGATCTACGATTATCTGAGGGTGATATTTGCCCGTATCGGAAGGACGTTCTCGCCGATAAGCGGGGTAGAGGTGAAGTGCCATAGTGAAAATGACGTCATGGCTTTCATAATGGGCAGCGCCGAACCGTCAGCCGTCTATCTTTTGGCGGAAATCGGCTGGGATTCGAGGGCGGACAAGACAGAGTTGCTGCTTTCCCTGAAGGAGGAGGGCTATTCGAGGCTGTTTTCCGAGACGGAAGGGCAGATGCGGATCGATGATGTCATACGGGGCGCCGAGGCGGGAGAGTTCCCGACCGGTCTGTTGCTGATGATAGACCGTATGAAACTGCCAGCCATCAAGAACGGTGTCCCGGTCCCTGAAGGAGACGTGTCAATGTCCCTGAGCGAATGGGAAGATATCAAGACGCGTCTGCATTCTTCTATCGCCACCTGTTTCAGCAAAGGAAACGGGACAATGTACGTGAAGATCGACCTGGGCGGCGGCAAATCATCTTTTCAGAAATTTGTTGACCGGTTCGAGGCGGACGGCATGACTTTCCGCAAGCCGGACGAATATATGTTCAGTTTCAACAGCCCGTTGGGGGCCTGTCCTGTGTGCGGCGGATTGGGAAAAATCATTGGCGTAAGCGAGGACCTGGTGGTGCCTGACAAGACATTGAGCATATACGACGGGGCTATAGCCTGCTGGAAAGGCGATAAAATGGGCTGGTTCAAGGATCATCTGGTCAGTATGGCCGGCAAATATGGTCTGAGAATTTTCGAACCGTACTGCAACCTCACCGAGAAAGAAAAGGCATTGATATGGGACGGGCACAAGGCTGCGACCGAGGAGGATTCTGTCATCGGTATCAATGAATTTTTCAAGTGGGTGGAGGCGAACCGGTATAAAATCCAGTACAAATATCTGCTTAGCCGTTTTTCCGGAAGGACGGTCTGTCATGAATGCAAGGGCAGCCGGCTCAGGAAAGATGCCTTGTACGTAAAGGTGGGCGGAAAGAATATCCACGAGCTCCTGAGCATGAACGTACATCAGCTGATGGACTTCTTCAAGAACTTGAAACTGACTGAGTATGAGAACTCTATCGTGAAGAAGGCGGTTTCGGAAGTCACTTCGCGGCTCCAGTACATCTCTGACGTGGGACTCGGTTATCTGACATTGAACCGGGCCAGCAATACTCTCTCCGGCGGTGAAAGCCAGCGTATCAATCTGGTTACCGCGCTCGGCAGTTCTCTGGTCGGGTCAATGTATATTCTCGATGAACCGAGCATCGGCCTGCATCCGAGAGATACCGACAGGCTCATAAGCGTCATCAAGCGTCTCCGTGACATCGGCAATACCGTAGTCGTCGTGGAGCATGATGAGGAGATAATCCGGTCGGCCGATATGCTGATCGATATGGGACCTTTGGCCGGGGTCAATGGCGGTGAGGTCGTGTTCCGCGGACCGGTGGACGACAACCTGACAGAGGATCAGATTTCCGCGTCAATGACTTTGCAGTACATAACAGGCCGCCGCAAGATGCCTCTCCGGGCCAAACGTCCGTGGACATATTATGTCGGCGTGGAGGGCGCCATGGAGCACAATCTGAAGGATATCAATGTCAAGTTCCCTCTCGGGGTGCTTACTGTGGTGTCCGGTGTCAGCGGTAGCGGCAAGTCTTCGCTTGTCGGCGATGTGCTCTATCCTGCCGTGTACAGACATCTGAACCAGACGGGTCAGCAGCCGGGCATATTCCGTCATCTCACCGGCAATCTGGACCGGATTTCATCGATCGAATATGTGGACCAGAACCCTATCGGGAAGAGTTCCCGTTCCAATGCCGTCACCTATCTGAAGGTGTATGACGACATCAGGAAGCTGATGAGCGAGCAGCAGTTCGCCAAGGTCAATGGCTTCACGCCGTCATATTTCTCATTCAATCAGGACGGCGGACGATGCTCGGAGTGCCAGGGTGAAGGGTTTGTTCATATCGGAATGCAGTTTATGGCTGATGTGACAATGGTTTGCGAGGCTTGTGGCGGCAAACGGTTCAAGCCTGAAATACTGGAAGTGAGGTACAATGGAAAGAATATCGACGATATCCTGAATATGAGCGTGGACGAGGCCATAGCGTTCTTCGGCGCGCAGAAGGAGGCCGCAGCGAAAAGCATTGCCAAGAAACTTCAGCCTCTCGTGGACGTCGGCCTCTCCTATATAAAGCTCGGTCAGAGCAGCAGCACATTGTCAGGCGGAGAAAGCCAACGTATCAAATTGGCATATTTCCTCTCGATGAACGATGCCTCCGACAAGCCGTCTGCCAAGAAAATAATGTTCATATTCGATGAACCTACCACAGGCCTGCACTTCTTCGATGTGGAGAAATTGCTCAAGTCATTCGATGCTCTCTTGGCGAAAGGCCACTCCGTAGTGGTTGTGGAGCACAATATGGATGTGATCAAAGCAGCCGACTGGGTAATAGAACTCGGTCCTGACGCCGGTGACTTCGGAGGTGAAGTCGTATTCCAGGGCACACCGGAAGACCTCGCCGCCAAAGGCCGCACCTACACGGCCAAGTATCTCAAGAAAATGAAGGGCTAACCGCTTGAGAACCTGAGATACAGGCGTTTGCCGCTTATGAACTGCGTGAGTCTTACAATGTAACTGCACTTGGCGCTGCTTTCCGTGATTTCAGTTGAGTCAATGTCCTTTCCCGTGGCGCTGCTGATCTCATAGCGGATGTTCTGGAATGTGCTGTCCGTGGTGACCGCAATCCCTGTAGCTTCTTTATGGTATGTGGCTCCGTCATCGGAACTGATATCTACGGTGAACCCTATTGTTGAGGTAAACTCTTGTCCTTCAGAGTATTTCCTGTATTTTATGCTTGAGACGGCAATCTCACCAGACTGGTTTGACGATGTTATGGCAATGCTGTCTTGCGCACATGCCAACCTGTAACTGATATCCGTCAGAGGTGGCAAGACATTTCCTTCCGCAAGCACTGGCTCATCATATCTGTCAAATGCTTCCATCGGGAGATTCCATGTATATATCCGGTTCGGCAGCAGGGCAGTGTTTCCTGGAACGGCGTAAACGTACCACCCTGAGCCAGACTCTATCTGAAATGCAAGTCCTTCATAATCAAGCGGCGGAATTACTATATAATAGTTTTCCTCCTCACCGGTTCCGCTTCCGGCCACCGGTGTGCCAGTAGCCGCGTAGCCTCTGCTCTCTTCCGAGCAGGTCTTCGTATCTGCTCCGTCACTTGCACAATCCAATTTCAGGATGCGTCCAATCTTGAAGCCGTCACTTTTAGTGCTTTCCCAAGTTATGGCACTGTCAGCACCCATCTGTCCGGTAATCCCGCCTATATCCCTATAGGCTCCGGCAGTTATATTTCTTATGACCGCCGGCTTGCCAGTCTTGTCAATGCAGTGCAACCTCAGTCTCACGATGCTGCAGATACCGGAAAACTCCAATGAGTTGCCTGTAGAATGTGCGGCCATCGGATACAGCAGCCTGTCGTTGCGCTGCTCTTCCGGCATGGTGAATACACCTTGAAGCCAATTCCTGTCAGGATAGAATCCAAGATAACTGTCAGACGCATTCAAGCGACGGTTCCCTTCTAAGGACTTGTCGAAAGCGAACCGTGCTGAAGCTGTTCCGGAATCCTCTGTGATATAGATGCTTTCGCCTCTGTCATCCATAATCCTGATTCTGTCACCTGTTTCCCAATATACTGGAATATCACCGGCTGAGTTCATATCCGGACAGACTTTAGTCGTGCTTGCGGGGAGACAGATTCCTGCAGAAAACATCATTGATGACTCCTCCAGTGTGGTTTCCGTTTGTCTGCATCCGGGCAGGAGCAGAACTAGGGCGATTTGTGATAATAGTCTCTTCATCAGTAGCTTATGATATTAGTGTATGAAGGAAGTTGTGACTGGATGTTCGCGGGGATGACATTGTCTTTCGCATATAGCGTAAGGCCTGCCGGTACACTGTAGAACAGCTTGCTCATTGAGATACCGTCCTGGATGCCGGTCATATCCATCCGGAGAGTTTTCAGATTTATGCAACTGGCTAACATAAAGGTCATGTCCGTCACCTTGCTGAAGTTGAAACTGCTCAAATCAAGATCCACCACGCGGGTATTGCTGAACATGGAGTATATTTTTTCTACATTCGTGGTGCAGAAAGATGATACGTCTATACTTTCCAGTGAAGTGCATCCTTGGAACATCATGCACATATCAGTAGCGCTTTCCGTATGGAATCCGCTCAGATCCAGAGTCTTCAGCTTTGAGCATTCGAGAAACAGATAGCTTATGTCTTTTGCCCCGCTTGCGTCGAAATCTTCCGAGACAAAGGACTCGAGAGAATAACAGCGTTCGAACATTGAATGCAGCATGCAGTCAGGTCCGCATTTGAATTTTCTGATAGTCAGAGATTTGAGCGCGTCGCAATTCGCGAACATATAGTAACAGCTCTTGAGTTTCGGTGATATCATGTTTTCGATTGCAAGTTCTCTTACGTTGAAGCAGTTGTGGAACATCTCACGTCCGTTTTCAAGATTTGAAAAATCAAATCCGGACAAGTCCAGAACCTCGGCTCCACAACGGGCAAACATGAAATCCATACTCTTGACAAGAGGCGTCCTGAACCTGGAAATATCCAAAGAGTTCAACTTTTTGCAGTTGTAGAACATGTAGCTCATGGTAGTCGCCTTGTCTGTACGGAAACTGCTTATGTCCAGTGATTCAAGCTTGATGCAGTCATTGAACATGCCGGAAAAATAGAGGGAAGCATCGGTGTTGAAGTTTCTCAAATCAAGCTGTGTGAGTTCTTTGCAACTTGAGAACATGTAGCCCAAGTTTGTGACTTTTTCTGTCGAGAAATTCGAGACGTCAAGTGACCTGAGCTGTTTGCATCCATTGAACATCGCTCCCATACTGGTGACATTGTCCGTCTTGAATCCGGAAACATCCAGCGACGTGATCGTCTCACATCCGCCAAACATGTTGTTCATGTCCTTGACATTGCGCGTGTCAAATCCTGTCACGTCCAGTGCTTCCAGATTTCTGCAGAAGCTGAACATGGACTCCATGTTCTCGGCGGAATCCGTTCGGAAACCGTCAAGGGCTATTGTGGTCAGGTTTGTGTCCCATCCGAACAGATAGGACATGTCCTTTACTGCCGAAGTCTCCAGTTTGTTTATATCCACATGGATGAGAGAAGAGCAGTCATAGAACATCTTATGGATGTTGACCAGATTGACAGTGTTCAGTTTCTTCTCCGGAAAGATTACATATGCGAGTTTCCGGCAATTGTCGAATGTACAGTCCATACTTGTAAACGGAAGCGGATTCAGATGTGAAAGGTCTATTCCTATAAGGTATTTGTGGGTTTCCATATACCTGTTGTCCTGCATCAGACGGTCCAGTGTCTTGGCATCATGGTTCAGCCATAGAATCGCTTTGTGCTTGCCCTCAGTTTGGAATCTGTGATAAAAGCTCTTATATGGACTCAAATACTTATTATACTCAAAACTGATTTCAGTGCCGTCATCATATAGGATCCCCTTGAGGTTGTCCAGATGAGAGGTGCATATCGGTACTTCCTGGCTCGGATCAACAACAAGATACTCCGCAACAATGGCATTGCTGAGCTGCATTACCCTTACAGTCTGTGTCTTTCCTGACTCTTCCTGAGTGAATCTCACCAGACATTCGCGGTCCGTATCGAATTCCGGAATATCGTATTCTACCGAATGGCCATCGCCGGACAGAACGAACGAATCGAACATTTCAGGCGTTTCCGCATTCCAGGTCGCGCCCTTGTCAATGCTGAAGTCCATTTTCCATGACACGTTCCGGTCTTTGCCCGACCCGTCGCTGAATGTGCTTGAAGAAAGGCTGGTGATGTTTATCCTCCCGTTTCCCCCGTCTCTGAATGACTCCACTCTGCTTCTGTCCGTCTCGAATCTGTACTCAAGACCGGTTATCGCAGACTCGTCATTCTCGCGGATGATGTCGTCAATGCCGGCTGATCTGAACTGTGTAAGGTCCAGGTCAATGTTCAGGATACCTGACCGTTCAATGTTTATGCTGCCCGGAAGGGAATATATCTTTTTGCCCGCATCTGTCCCATCGGAAACAAGAGACAGCTGTATTTTCAGTTCGCCTATGCTTTCGGGCGGAAGCACAATGCAGAAATCTTTCGGCTCTGAACTGAGTTTTACACCGCTTCCACAGTTGAGTGTCAGCACATTGCCTCCATCTTTCCCCATCATCCAGGTGCCGGATGCAGATGTGCAGGACAGACTGCCGTACAGGTTCTTGTCGGCTTTAAGCTTTATTTCATTGACATAAGCGTCTTTTTTCAACGAGCTTATCCTGAGCCTGCAGATGCCGCACAAGTTCTTGAACGACAGCTCTTTCGTGGTGGAAGATGCTGCCATCGGCATTGATCCGTTTCCGAATCCTGATTCGGAATACTCCTGAGTGGATTCAAGCGACAGGACATGCTTTCCGTCGGCAAAGGAATATCCTGAGGCAGGGTAGAATGCCTGCCATTCATCTGCTTTCTTCGCTTTGGCATTTCCTGAAACGCTCTGGTCATACACGAATTTGGCGCTTCCTGCTCCCTCATCTTCCGTGACGAAGTAAGATGAGGCAGGGACTGAAGATGAAGAAGAGATGATGATTCTGTCACCTCTTGACCAAAGCAGCGGATATTGTCCATCTTCAGTCCCGTTCCCCATAAATGTCTTGCATTCAGCGTGTTCCGTGTGCGTGGCGATGAACTCCAGATCATCGGATACATTAAGTTCTCCGGCCTCTTTATTGCAGGCGCAGCACAAGGCGGCGGCTGAGAACAATAGAATAATCGGATAGCGGTCAATAGTCTTCATAGTATCAGAATTCATTGATGGTATTGTCTTCATTTGTTTCATTGATGGGGATATCCCCCGAAGTGAACAGATTCTCAGTGGAGTTTACTGAAAAATGTCCTCCGCTGTAGGATATGGAGTATGTTGTCAGTTTGCCTTTTTCCCACTTGTGGCCTTCAAGCGGAATGCTCCCTGTTTCAGAATCTCCGTTTTCCGTGACTGTTATGTTCAGACAGGCTTTGGAACCGCGTCCGAACTCCTGAGGCGGCAGCATGAAAGCAAATGAGGGATCTGACATCGTAAATGTCTTTTCAGAAGAAAGTCCTGACCATTCCCCATTTTCAATATTGTATATACCGTCTCCTCGGATGCCGGACAGGGATATTCCAGTAATCGCAGCATCTTCGCTGAATGTTTCTCCCTTCCGGAATCGTATGGCGGTAAGTGCGTGGTTGAAAGCGAGTTGTACTGTTCCTTCTCTCCGCACGTCACTTGCCGCAAAAAGGTCAATCTGTTCCTCTGCCCTGGTTTTGGCTGAGAATTGCAGCGAAGGCGCCCCGCCTGCCGGGAACGGACAGATTCCATTGTCGGATGAAGGGTATGGCGAAAACGCATAGAACCGTATGTCTGTGTCATTCATCCAGTAGAGGGGCGTAGAACTGCTCCATCCTCCATCACTTTTCACTACTTTCATGTTCCACATATAGTCGGTATGTGCTGCGCCTTCTGTTCCGAGACATGCGGAAAGGCTGAAGTCGGCAGGACTTGCAGCATTCCCGGACGGTGACGGGGATTTTACGACGGAAGCTTTGAACCGTACCTGATCGTTCTCTGTCCGGAGACTGTCCAGGACAGTGACAACTACCATTTCGGCAGCGCTCGCAGGTGCCCCGCCTTCAATATACAGGATGCCGCTTCCAGGCTTTTTCAGGTGCAGGGTTACTCCGTGTCCGTCTTTGTCCATAGTGTAGTCATAGATGCCACGGCTTTTGTCATATTCCAGCTCTTCTTCTCCAAATGACAGCCTTGACCCTTTCGGCTCTATCTCTGCCCATATATGCAGGTCAGAGCCGACTTTTCCTTCTACATAATTGCCAGGATGGAGATGTATGGACGCTTTTCCGTATGGTAAAAGACTGCTCTTGTCTATTCTCCAGCTGTCCTCCTCGAGACCGCTCCCTGAAGGGCTTACCCGTATATGGTAATGACAGTTCCGTTGGACATCGAAATCAGACGGGGAGTTTCCCAAATAAAACCTGTATTTAAGATATTCTCCGGGACCGGTGTACAACGAGTCTGAACGGTATTCTGCCTGAATCTCGATATATGAGCATAGTCCTGCCACAGCATCTGCCATATCCAGAACCTTGTCCTTCTCCGTCTTGGCCTCCGGAAGCAATCTGCCCTGCATGTTTTCAAGCATATACACGCTTACCTCACGGCTTACACCACCGCTCCTGTCAATGTTCAAGTCATCTGCCTCACCATAGCTTTTGCAATATCCTGATGCGAACACATCATTGCCCACGCTCACCTTGCTTTGCGAGAACAGACAGGCAGATTTGGGGCAGCCGCCCACCTGTACACTTTTGACATTGAACTTCACGTTCTTTCCAAGTCTGGTGCGGTCAATGCAGAGGGATACTTTCGCCATCATGCTCACGAGATTTATATCGATGTCGTTGACCTTGTCGTCAATGTGCACAATGCCGCTTTCTCCCGTCATCGGCAGCCCTCTGCTGTATTCGTCCGGGTAGGACAGGTGGTAACGGTATTGCTTCAAGTCTTCGACCGAGCGGATGCCGGTAATCCGGAATCCCAGATTCGCGCAGGCAAATACCCGGCAGTCGGTCTGCCCTATCCAAGAAAAGCTGTATCTGGTCTCACCTCCGTTCATATGCGAATCGATATAGGCAGACTCTTCAAGATGGCCTCCAGCATCGAAAATGAAGATGTTGAGGTCGGAAATCTTGACTTCATCCGGGTCGTCCGTCCTTGTCGCAGGTGTGACGGCTATGTTCACCGACACCACTGTCGATGCCGGGGATATCTCTTTACGGCATCCGCAGAGCAGTGCCAATATCAGAACTGATAATATCTTCGCGTATCGCATGACTGTCAATATGTTATGGTCTTTTCATCCTTTATCGTCCAAGGCTTGACGCTGAACTTGCAATTCACTGTCGAGAGGTTTATCGCAATATCAGGTGAACTCACACCCCGTCGTGTCAATGTTATGTCGAATATGTAGTCTTTCCCTGCCTGGACGCCGGCACTGTCAGGTGTGTTGCACCATTGCCCCCTGTTGATTTCTATCGGGTACCAAGTCCGTTCTCCGTCCAATGTCCCTTCTATCACAAGCTTGGTGAAACCTGCACCGAGCCCCTCCTGACTGATTTTATTCTGGTAGCAGAACAGTTCCGTCTCAGGGAACCGTACTGTCTCGCCGATGTTTCCCAATCTTCTGCTGCATATCAGATTTCCGAAAGCGAATCCGGCCGTGTCAGACGGTTCCAGTTTTCCTGCGTTCAATATGCTCTCGGGTATGGTCGGGGCTTTCCCGCTCACCGGAAACCGCCCGCATACATCAGTAAGATAGACACATACGTCTTCGAGAGACTTCCCCTCATACGGCCTTCCGTGAAAATCGCAGCTGATGCTGTTCAGCGTTATCCGGGCGAGCAGGGGAGTGAGTGTTATCTCACATTCCCTTTCATATCCTGCATTGACCCTGTTTTCAGCATACATCACTGGTGCGTCAGGGTTCTCCGACTTCAGCTCGGCATACAGATTCTGCAGGTCGTCATAGGCGAGCACTTTACGGTATTCCTCCGCGTTCAGCGGGGAATTGGCAATCGTTACCAGTATCTTTTTCCCTGCTCTCGAGGCGGATTCTGTCCTCCCGCTTCCGCCAAGTTCCGCCCGCATATAGGAATCAAGTTTCCTGAGTCTGTCATCGTTGAAATACAGTATGTCAATGTACCCTTTGACGGCCTTGTCTGTCTTGAATGTCAGTTCGGTTTTTTCCTCTCTGTCATTCCTCTCAGTCCCGGCAGTTTCAGGTGCAGTCGATGTGCAAGAATAAAAGACCGGCAACAAAAGCAAGGTTACGGCCAGAACGGCCGAAATATAGTAGATGGTCAAGTTAAAGGCGACAATATTATGAATATGCAGCCGGTCTTTTTTTATGTGATTTTTCATTTTCATGAGTTGCAGTTGTTATCGTTTCCGGCTGCAAATATATTAGGATGTTTTTTAAAAAATCACCATTTTATGCGTCTCAAATGCAGATTTTTACGATTCTTAAACTTTAAAATTTGTTTTAAATGCCTTTTTTCGATTGCAAATTTGTGACATAAAAACACAAAAAAGCGGCTGGACAGACGCCAGTCGCTTTCAAAAAAATATTTTCAGGCTGTTAACCGCCGAAATTGTCATAAAGAACATTCTCAGGAGGAACTCCGAGACTGTCGAGCAATGTGTTGACAGATTTGACCATCATAGGAGGTCCGCACATGAAGTATTTGATGTCTTCCGGTGTGTCATGCTCCTTGAGGTATGTCTCGTACATAACATTGTGTACGAAACCTGCAACATATTTTACTCCTGCTTCATCAGCTGCCGGATCCGGACGGTCGAGAGCCAGATGGAAGTGGAAGTTAGGGAACTCTTTCTCGATTTCAGCATAGTCCTCGAGGTAGAATGCCTCTTTCAGGCTACGCGCACCATAGAAGAAGTTGACCTGCTTCTTGGTCTTGAGAGTCTTGAACAGGTGCATGATGTGGCTTCTGAGAGGAGCCATACCTGCGCCACCGCCGACAAATATATATTCCTGTGAATCAGGATCATCCTTAGGAAGAAGGAACTCTCCGAACGGACCGGAGATCATAACCTTGTCACCAGGGTGACGTGTGTAGATATATGAAGAACCGATACCTGGGTTTACAGGGAGGAGTTTGTTGCTTCCCTTAGGCGCTGTCCTGTCAAATGGAGGCGTTGCGATACGGACATTCAGTTTGATGATGTCGCCCTCAGCAGGATAAGATGCCATAGAGTATGCTCTCATGGTCGGCTCAGGGTTCACGCACTTGAGGTCGAAGAACTTGTAGCGCTCCCAGTCTGCCTTGTACTCAGGATCTACGTCAATGTCGCTGAAATTGAATGTTCCCTGAGGAATATCAATCTGGATGTACTCTCCTGATTTGAAATCGAGGTGAACACCCTCAGGCAGCTTGACAGTGAATTCCTTGATGAAGGTAGCCACGTTGTGGTTGGAAATGACTTCGCACTCCACTTTCTTGACACTGAGCACTGACTCAGGAACCTCGATCTTGAGGTCTTCCTTGACCTTGACCTGGCAACCGAGTCTCCAGTTGTCCTTGATCTGTTTTCTGTTGAAGAATCCTGTTTCGGTAGGGAGGATGTTTCCGCCGCCTTCGAGGACTCTGACTTTGCACTGTCCGCAGTTGGCCTTGCCACCGCAGGCTGACGGGAGGAAAATCTTCTCTTCTGCAAGAGCGCCCATGAGCGAGTTGCCTGGAGCGACGTCAAGCACTTTGTTACCTCCGTTGATGTCAATCTTGACTGTACCGCTTGGGGTCAGTTTTGTCTTGACCCACAGCAGCAGGACTACCAGAATCAGCGTAACCACTGTGATAGTTGCTACTGAGGCTATAATTGTAAGAGTAATTTCATTCATCTTTCAAGTCTCCTATTAAAGTGAAATACCCATAAATGTCATGAATGCCATGGCCATAAGACCTACGGTGATGAATGTGATACCGATACCCTTGAGAGGTGCAGGCACATTCGAGTATGACATCTTCTCTCTGATGGCGGCGAGTGTCACGATAGCGAGGAACCAGCCGATACCTGAGCCGAGAGCATAAACGGTTGCTTCACCGACATTGACGAAATCTTTCTGCTGCATGAAGAGCGCACCTCCGAGGATGGCGCAGTTCACTGCGATAAGAGGCAGGAAGATACCGAGCTCTGAGTAGAGTGTAGGTGCGAATTTCTCGACAACCATCTCTACGAGCTGTACGATAGCGGCGATGACCGCGATGAATGTGATGAAACTCAAGAAGCTGAGGTCAACGCTTGCGAGACTTGGACTGAGCCAGCTCAATGCACCAGGGCAGAGCACGTAAGTGTTCAGGAGGTAGTTGATAGGCAATGTGACCAGGAGCACAAAGATAACAGCCGCACCAAGTCCGGAAGCTGTCTTCACATTTTTAGATACTGCCAGGTATGAGCACATACCGAGGAAGTATGCAAAAATCATATTGTCAACGAAAATTGACTTTACGAATAAGCTTATATATTCCATATTACTTGCGTGTTAGTTGTTATTTCTCCTGAAGATCTTTCTGGATGCTTCTCTGTACCCATACGATACATCCGAGCAGGATGAGTGCCACAGGAGGAAGAATCACAAGTCCGTTGTTCATATAACCTGCATCGTAGAAGCACTGCGGGATCACCCGGAATCCGAAGAGGGTTCCTGAACCGAGCAGTTCACGGAAGAATGCCACGATAAGAAGAATCATAGCGTATCCTGCTCCGTTTGCAAGACCGTCAAGAAGTGACGGAATAGGCTTGTTACCCAGACCGAAAGCCTCGATACGGCCCATGACGATACAGTTTGTGATGATAAGTCCCACATATACAGAGAGTTGAGTCTCAATGCTGTAGGCGTAAGCCTTGAGGAACTGGTCCACGAGGATTACCATCAGCGACACAACTACGAGCTGAACGATGATACGGACTCTGTTAGGAATGGAATTCCTCATCAGAGATACGATAAAGTTCGAAAGTGCTGTAACTACGATGACGGAAAGACCCATTACGAAGGCTCCCTTCATCTGTACGGTCACAGCCAATGAGGAACAGATACCGAGTACGAGGACAGTGATAGGATTGCCCTTGAAAATCGGATTCAATATTGTTTCTTTAAGTTTTGCGTTCATTTTATTTCCTCCTCATTATTTGGCGATTGCAAGTGAATCTGCTGAAACACAGAGTGAGTCAACTGCATTCTCCACCTCTGATGGCTGCACTGCATTGGCTGCGGCAGCTTTGAGGAACGGCTTGTAAGCCTGAAGCCAGTTGTCGATGGAAACTCCAAGTGCGTGGCTGGTGATGGAAGCGCCTGTGATGGCATCTACCGCATTCTCTTTGCCGGCAGGAGCCCCGCCTTTGACTACGCAAAATGCTTCTTCAGCCTCGAAGTCCACTTTCTTGCCTTCGAATTCTGCTCTGAATGAAGGATCGTCCTTGATCTTGGCACCAAGACCAGGAGTCTCGCTCGCGTGGTCGAAATATGCTCCGCGAATCGTCTGATAATCATCGTTGAGGGCAATGTAACCCCAGATCGGTCCCCAAAGACCTGCGCCATAGCAAGGGATTACGGTGACTTTCTGTCCGTCTTTCTCGAAAACGAAAACAGGCAGTTTCAAGTCTGCTTTGCCGTTCTTGAGAAGGTCCTTGACACGTTTGTCCTGAGCCTTGAGCTGGCTGGTGGTGTAGATTTCCTGCTTTGCAAGATCAAGTGTTCCGCACTCCTGGCCCTCTGCATTGACAAGAACAGAAGATTTTGCGACAGCCTTGTAGGCGTCGATCTTCTGGTCATTGCTCATCGCGTCGAGCTCGCTCTTCTCGTATAACTTGCTGGCAGTCAGCATCTGGCTGATGGCGTCAGCTTTCACGTTGGCATCCTGCTTCGGCTTGAGAGTCTCAGAGACGAACGCAAGAACCGCAGCTACCACCACAACGACTACTGTCGTATAGATGACTGTATATATATTTCCGTTAGTATTCATACCTATTATATATATTATGCGATTTTAACTTTCTTGGCTCTTCTTGAGATCGCAGCGTCGGTGACGTAGTGGTCAATGAGCGGTGCAAATGTGTTCATCAGCAGGATTGCGAGCATCATGCCTTCTGCATATCCAGGGTTGAACAGTCTGACGATAACGCAGAGAGCACCGATAAGGAATCCGTAGATCCACTTGCCGCACTCAGTCTGTGCAGACGTTACAGGGTCTGTTGCCATGAATACTGTACCGAATGCGAATCCGCCCATGAGAAGCTGATAGTAAGCAGGAACGTCAGTAGCTCCGAAGAAGTTTCCGAGCCAGCCCACGAAGAGAGCGCCGGCAACTGATGAAACCATAATCTTCCAGCTTGCGACACCTGTCCAGAGCAGAATGACTGCACCGATGAGGATGGCGATTACTGAGGTCTCACCTACAGAACCCGGAACAAGACCTGCGAACATATCCCATGCTGACATGCCGTACTGTACTCCGGCGTTGTTCATTGCGTCGAGACCTTCAGAAGCGAATGAGAGAGGAGTGGCTCCTGTCGCACCGTCAATGAGGCTTTCGCCGCCTTTCAATGATACCCATACGCTTGAGCCTGACATCTTGCTCGGATAAGCGAAGAACAGGAATGCACGGCAGAGCAATGCCGGATTTAAGAAGTTCATACCGGTTCCGCCGAACACTTCCTTGCCGAACAATACTGCGAACGCAACTGCGATGGCGAGTGTCCAAAGCGGCACGTCCACAGGGACAATAAGAGGAATGAGCATACCTGAAACGAGGTATCCCTCATTGACTTCCTCATTTCTGATCTGCGCAGATGCGAACTCGATGCCGAGTCCTACGATGTACGCTACAAGATAAAGAGGGAGCACTTTGAGGAATCCGTACCAGAAATTCTGGAACAGTCCGAAGCTCTGTCCTGTCGCAAGTCCGTGCTGGTAGCCGACGTTCCACATGCCGAAAAGAGCTGCCGGAATCAATGCGACTACTACGATGATCATGATTCTCTTCAGGTCAACGGCATCTCTGACGTGCGAACCTTTGCTTGTTACCGTTCCCGGAACGCGGAGAAAAGTATCGAACGCGTCAATGCTGGAGTGAAGGAATCCAAATTTGCCGCCCCTTTCGAAAAGGCCCGGCTTCTGAGTTGTATTTTTTGATTCTTCCATAACTTCCGTCTGATTATGCCATTTCTTTAATCATAAGGTCAATGCCTTTTTCAATGATGGCCTGAATGTCATTCTTTGAAGGATCCACGTATTCGCAGAGAGCGAGATCCTCAGGAAGTACCTCATAGATTCCGAATTTTTCCATCTTGTCAATGTCGCCGGCGAGGCAGGCCTTGACCAGAAATACAGGGAAAATGTCCATAGGAAGCACTTTCTTGTAAACGTCTGACATTACGAATGCGCGAGGGCCGCCATTCGTGTTGGTGTCCATATCGTATGTCTTCTTAGGGCAGAGCCATGAGAAGTATGTATGGCTTGAACTGAATTTGCCGAATCTGAAAGGTTTGGCCCATCCGAGAACTTCTCTTTCAGTGCCTTCGTGGAGAAGGGTGACCTGATTGTCGAAGAAGCCGAGAGAACCGTTCTTGCCGACATTCTCACCGGTGAGGACGTCACCGCTGACAAATCTCAGGTCATTGCCGGAGTTGTCATAGAAATCTTTCAGATCTGCCATGTTGATACCTGGAAGGGCATCTACATAAGCCGGCTCGATAGCCTTAGGACCTGTCACGGCAATTTTTCTGGCCATGTTGTACTTTCCTGTGTTGAAAAGCTTTCCGATGGCTGCAAGAAGAAGAAGTGAAACTGTCCATACGGTGTCTCCCTTCATGATAGGTGAGATATGGCTGATCTGTACACCGACGTTGCCTGCAGGGTGTTTGCCTGTGAAAACGTGCTGGATTACATTCTCTACCTTGTGAAGAGGAGTTCCGGAGTAGTTTTCTCTGCAGAGAGAGAAGTGAATGCCTCCGTCAGTCAGTTTGTTGAGCGCGTTCACACCCGTCTGGATGTTTGCGATTTCGTCTTTGAAAACGAATTCAGGCGCTGCTGCAAGAGGAGCTGTTGTGAATGCTGATACGAAGATTGCTTTAGGCTTTACAGCAGGATCTGCGAGAACGCCGTAAGGTCTCTGTACAAGAGATGGCCACAATCCGCTTTTCAGGAGAAGCTCCTTGATGTCTTCCGCCTGCATTTCTGCCGGTTTGTGGACACCGAAGTCAACAAATTCCTGCTGGGCGTCGGCCTTGATCCTTACCTCAAGCAACTTTCTTTTTTCGCCTCTGACGATTTCCGCAACCGTTCCGCTTACCGGAGACGAGAAGAGGATGTCAGGGTTCTTTTTGTCTGCCAGAACAGGGGATCCGGCCAGAACCTTATCGCCTTCCTTTACAAGAAGTCTTGGTATAAGACCCTTGAAATCAGTAGGTTTTACAGCGATAACGTCCGGTACGATCGTCTTTCTGGTTTTCTGGACTGCTGTTCCTGAAATAGGAATGTTCAGTCCGCCTTTCAAATCGATGTTGTTTGACATTATAGGTAACCTTTAATAGTATTTCGGATTTCCGGCGCGAATATACTGAATTTTTTTCGTAATTTCGCCATTATTATGGAAAACAAAAGTGCTATATTGGAGGGGTTGGACGAACAGCAGAGAGCTGCAGTCTGCCAGACAGAGGGGCCGGTGCTCATAGTTGCCGGCGCAGGAGCAGGAAAAACGAGAGTGTTGACCGGCAGAATCGCTTATATTCTTGAAAACGGGGGAGAACCCGACAGGATATTGGCATTGACATTCACAAAGAAGGCTGCGGCGGAAATGAAAGCCCGAATCGCGGCAATAGTGGGGGAGAAGAAGGCCCGGCGGCTCTACATGGGCACTTTCCATTCCGTGTTCATACGGTTTCTCAGGGAGTTTGCGGAAAGTCTCGGCTATCCGTCCTCATTCACCATCTATGATACAAGTGATTCCATCAGCGCCATAAAGTCGTGCCTGAAGGAAATGAAACTTGATGACAAAGTCTATAAGCCGAAGGATGTGCTCGGCCGCATATCGATGGCCAAGAACAACCTGATAACGCCTCAGGCGTACAAGAAGGATGCACAGGCCATTATCAATGACACTCATGCCAAGAAGCCGGAAATCTGCAATATCTACGCCCGTTATGCCGAAAGATGCAGGCAGGCTGGGGTGATGGATTTCGACGATATCCTGCTGAATATGAACATCTTGTTCCGGGACAATCCGGAGGCTCTCGATTCCGTGGCGTCCCGCTTCGACTATATTCTTGTGGACGAGTATCAGGATACCAATGTGGCCCAGTACCTCATTCTCAAGAAACTCAGTCAGAAACACCACAACATCTGTGTGGTCGGTGATGATTCGCAGTCCATCTATGCGTTCCGCGGGGCCAAGATCGAAAATATCCTGAACTTTAGAAGGGATTATCCTGACTATAAGCTCTTTAGACTTGAGCGTAACTACAGATCCACTCAGGTAATCGTGGATGCTGCCAATTCCGTCATTGAGAACAATGAGTCAAGAATCCCGAAAACCTGTTTTTCAAAAGGTCCAGAGGGCGATCTGATACATCTCATAAAGGCTTATACCGAGCAGGAGGAGGCCGTGCTTATCGCGTCTTCCATCGTGTCCCGCATGGAAAAGGACCATTGTCAGTATCAGGACTTTGCGATATTGTACAGAACGAATTCCCAGTCTCGCGCGCTGGAGGAGGCGCTCAGAAAACGCAACCTGCCGTACATGATAGTCTCCGGCAATTCCTTCTTCGACCGTGCCGAGGTGAAGGACATGATGGCCTACCTGAAGCTTGCCGTCAATCCGAATGACGACGAGTCGTTCCGCAGAGTGCTGAACACGCCTGCCAGGGGAATCGGCTCCACCTCCGAGGGCGCTCTTGTCGCTGTCGCCGCTGCCGCGGGAGTTTCATTGTTCAATGCCTGTGAACCGTCAATGCTTATGAAGGCCGGAATCAAGTCCGGAGCCGCAGGCAAGATAATGGAATTCAGGAATATGATTGCCAATGCCAATGCTTCTCTGGCGAAGGATGATGCTTTTCAGGTGGCATCCGCACTCTCTACAAGATGCGGCCTGTATGCGTCGTTCAAGATGGACAATTCGATCGAGAGCCAGTCCAGAGCGGCCAATATCGAAGAACTCCTGAACAGCGTTCAGGGCTTCGTGGAGGACAGGAAGAACCAGTATAAGGAGGAAATGCTTGCAGATGAGAATGTTGTGGATATCGAGTCCATTTCGGACAGCGACATTCCTTTGGTGACACTCGGGGATTTCCTGGAGGACATATCATTGCTCAGCGCTATCGATATGACGGATGATGAGTCTTCCAACAAGATAACCCTGATGACGGTGCATTCTTCCAAGGGCCTTGAGTTCCCTTATGTATATGTTGCCGGAATGGAGGAGAATATATTCCCGTCCGGAGGTTCGTTCTCGTCACCGTCTGAGATTGAAGAGGAGCGAAGGCTGTTTTATGTGGCATTGACACGTGCTAAAGTGGCTGTAAATCTGTCATTTGCCTCTACCAGGATGAGAAACGGAAAGCATGAACAGAATGCGCCGAGCCGTTTCGTGCGTGAAATAAACACAAGGTATATTGACAATCCACTGCGCGAGGATGATGACTCCCGTGAAGACGGCATGCAGTCTTTCGGCGGATTCGGCTCCCGTTTCGGTTATGGCGCGAAGTTCTCCGGAGAGCGCAGAAGTTATGGCGCTTCATCGCAAAACCGTTCATATGGCACTTCGGGTCCAGTGAAAGTCATCAAGGAAAGCAGACCTCCTGTATCATCAGTGACCGGCAAGCCTCTGAAGCCTGCCTCTTCCGCTCCGAGTCCGCGTTCATTCGATGCTGACTTTACCCCTGTCTCTGTCCTGGATATGAAAGTGGGGCAGCGGATCGAGCATAACCGTTTCGGTTTCGGCGTCATCAGACAGATATCCGGTACCGGAACTGATCTGAAGGCGAAGATCGCGTTCGACAATTTCGGAGAAAAGATTTTGCTGCTCAAGTATGCGAAAATCCGCCTTGTAGAGAGTTAGAACAGATATTTAAAACTTTTTTTAAATGCCCGGCAGGAAAATTTAAAATTTCTGTCGGGAAATTTTTACGTTTCTTAAATAAAATCGGAAAAATTTCACATACTTTAGCGGTCGCTTAAACTTATTGAATTATGCGACAACTATTGAAAATCAAATTTTTGGCGTTTCTGCTCCTGCCTGTGTTCACGTTCTGCAGACGACTCGATGCGGAGACTGAGACGGGCTCCGGTTATCTTGGTATTCACTTCTCTGAACAGGCATATGCCCTGACAAAAGCTACGGCGGAAAACTTGCCGGACACGTGTGATTTCCTGCTTAAAGTCACGGACGCCGGAGGAAAGGTCATATATGACGGCAAGTATGGCGACTCTTCCGAAAAGATTCTTGTGAAATCCGGAACTTACAATATCTCAGTGCGTTCCGCAGAGTTCTCCAAGCCGTCATTCTCATCCCCACAATATGGAGATGACCAGTGTGTCGTGGTCCAAGAAGGGAAGACCGCACATGTCTATCTCGACTGTGATATGCAGAATGCGGGAATCCGGCTGGTGATTTCGCCCGATTTCCTTAAATCTTATCCTGACGGTGTGCTCTTTCTGAAGTCTTCTGCCGGTAAGCTTATGTACGGTTACTCCGAAAAGCGGGTGGCCTATTTCCAGCCGGGAAATGTAACATTGGTCCTATATGACGGCGGGAAGGACAAGTCATTGACGACTAAAAAATTAAAACCTAAACAGGTGCTTGTCTTAAGCGTGCAGGCCCCCTCTGCCGGAACCTCAGGCGCCGGCATCAGCATTGCCGTGGATACAGCTAAGGCTTGGGTGAGCGACAGATACGTCATCGGGGCCGGCTCCGGCAGCACACCCACCGGAGGAGCGTATAAAGACGCATTGAGCGTTTCTCAGGCAAAAGCCGAGTTGGATGCGAAAGGCGTGTGGGTGTACGGCTATATTGTGGGTGGTGATTTGACTGCTTCATCCGTGTCATTCGACGAGCCGTTTGAATCTGAATCGAATATAGCCATCGCAGGCAGGACCACTGTCTATGACAAGGAGTCCTGTATGTCAGTCCAATTGTTGAAAGGCAAGGTCCGGGATGCATTGAACCTTGTTTCAAACCCATCAAACCTGAAAAGAAAAGTGTTCCTGAAGGGCGACATCGTGGAATCGTATTTCGGTATTCCGGGTGTGAAGAACATTTCTGAATGCGTGATTGAATAGGTAATCCATAAGTAACCTTCAAAAAATATTTGTAAACTTATGCGAGTTTACTATCTTTGCAGTCGCATCCGGAGAACGGATGCAATGCGGAAATAGCTCAGCTGGTAGAGCGTTGGCTTCCCAAGCCGAAGGTCGCGGGTTCGAGTCCCGTTTTCCGCTCCACGAACAACAAATAGTATATAATAATATGTTCTGAAAGTTATAACACCTTCAATCGACGGAAGTTTGTTATGACTTTCGGTTTGCTTTATATGGCCTCCTTACCATTGCCAGAGTTATGCTTTCTCGCAAAAAAATGATTTAATACTTTTGAAATTATCAAGTTTTTGCTATTTTTGCTTTCGAAACGATTGTAATACCAAATTGAAACGTTACAAAACAAAAACAATAACTATTATCACATACAATGAAAATAATAAGAGTGTGGGCTTCCATCATCGTTTTTCTTGCTGCTTTTGCGTTCGCATCATGCAGCAAGACGGAAAATGATGGGGGGGGCGAGATTGATGTACAGTTCCGTGTGCCGGAAACTGTTGAACTTGAATACAGCGCTACAACTCTTGATTTCAGGGTGCAGTTCCAGAAGTCCCCGAAGGAGACCGACAAGATTGTGCTGAAAGATCCCGTAGGAGTCGAACATACCTGCGACATCGTATCTGTCAGCACGACCAAGTTTACAATCTCGCTTTACTCGGGAATGGTTTCTGGAAAGTATTCGGTGTCCATAAAGCGTGGGAATGCGGTCAAGCTTATGGGCGAGATGTTGGTGTCCATTTACGGTGACGGAGTGGAACCTGCTGACGGATCTACCGTTTACGGAAAGATCTCATGCAATGGTGTCGGTGTTCCTGATGTAGTCGTATCTGATGGCTATGAGGTGGTGAAGACTGATGCTGACGGAGTGTATCAGATGACGTCGGCAAAGTATCTGAAATATGTGTTCATGTCCGTTCCGAGCGGATATGAGCCGGCTGTAAATGGCATATTGCCGAAGATTCACAGCGCATTGACATCTTCTGCGAAAAAAGCTGAGCGCGTGGATTTCGTCTTGAACAAAGTGGAGGGCCAGGACAAGTACAAAGTCTTCTTCCTGGGAGATATGCATCTTGCCAACAGAAACAATGACAGGACTCAGTTCACTGAGTTTACCAATGACTGGAACACATATCGCGACAAGCATAAGTCCGAGAAGATGTATGCGATTACCCTCGGTGACATGACCTGGGACCTGTATTGGTACTCGAACCAGATGGAACTGAAAGACTATCTGGACCTTATAAACGACAGAGTGTCAGATATAATCATATACCATACAATGGGCAATCATGACAATGATATGCTCGCGACGAACGGTTATGATGCAAAACTTCCGTATGACAAAACCATTGCTCCCCAGTATTATTCCTTCAACATCGGAAAGGTGCATTATGTGGTGATTGACGACATTGACTGTACTGAATATGATGGAACATCTTCAAGAAGATATCACAAGAATCTGACACAGAATCAGTTGGATTGGCTTAAGAAGGACCTGGCGTATGTGAGTACATCTACCCCTATAGTATTGACGACTCATGCTCAGTTGTTCTATCCGTCAGAGAAAAGCGTCTCCCTGTTCAAGTACAGTTTCAGCAATGTGAGCGAACTGCTTGAGGTTCTGGATGGCTACAAAGTGCATGCTGTGACTGGGCACACTCACACGATTTTCAATGCACTTCCTGAAGATACCGCTTTACTTGGCGCGAAAAATCTGCAGGAACACAATGCCGGTGCGGTTTGCGCATCATGGTGGTGGTCTGCTTCATTGACCCCGGGAGTCCACATCAGTCTGGACGGAGCTCCGGGCGGCTACAGTATCTGGGATGTGGACGGTACTGATTTCAAGTGGAAATACAAGGCGACCGGAAAGAGTGAGGACTATCAGTTCCGCTCTTATGACCTTAACAATTTCAGCGTTTCATACGATGATGTACCTAAACTCAAGGACCTGGAGATGAAATTGGCGTTCTCAAAGTATGTTCGGGCATATCCTAAAAACACTGATAATGAGGTTCTTATCAATGTGTGGAACTGGAATCCGAAATGGACCCTCACAGTTACTGACGAGCATGGAAAGGACCTGAAATGGACCAGGACATTCGCATATGACCCGCTTCATATCAAGGCATTGACGATTCCTCGATTCAACAAGAACATAACCAAGGAGCCTTCTTTCATAACAGAAAAGGCAATGCCGCATTTCTTCAAGGTCAAGGCAGACAATGCCACGGATGACTTGACGATAACTGTAAAGGATGAATTCGGCAACGTCTATACTGAAAACATGGCGCGTCCGAAGGCATTCAATACCCTTACTGACTATACACAGTATTGATTCATAATGGATTGATACCATATAATACAAACCAAAATACAAAATTTATGAGAACAGTCAAATTTCTTGCTGTTTCCCTTCTGGTAGCATTGACCACCTGCATAGGTGCCTTTGCCCAGAACAGGACGGTGTCCGGAAAAGTTCTGGACAACCAACAGCAACCTCTTATCGGAGCGGCGGTTCTGATTTCCGGCACAAGTACCGGTACAACGACTGACGTGAACGGTAGTTTCTCAATGTCGGTTCCTTCCGGGGATGTTGTCCTGGAGGTATCATCTCTCGGTTACATTACCAGAAAGGTGAGTGTTCCGGCAGCAAAGTCTTCTGTCAATGTCACACTTGATGAAGACAACATGACCTTGAACGAGACGGTCGTTGTGGGTTATGGTACTCAAAAGAAGGTGAACTTGACAGGCGCTATTTCAGTTGTAGATGACAAAGCCCTGAAGGACAGGTCATCCCACAACCTTGTCACCATGCTGCAGGGTTCTGTTCCTGGCCTGAACATCACGACTCAGTCAGGTGAACCTGGAAGTACCGGAAAACTGAACATCCGAGGATTTACTTCCATCAATGAAGCGAACCCGATCGTCCTCATTGACGGTGCGCTCGGAGACCTCGAAGATGTCAATCCTAATGATGTCGAGAGTATCTCCGTCATCAAGGACGCTGCTGCGGCAGCCGTTTACGGTGCACGTGCAGCTTATGGAGTTATCCTCGTGACCACCAAGAAAGGAAGCTCGGATGACGGCAAAGCCAAGATCCGCTACAGCGGAAGATTCGGATGGGAAGAGCCGACCACTTCGACAGATTACGAGGACAGGGGATATTGGTCAGTCTATACTCTGGATACATTCTGGAAGACTCAGGCAGCCGGAACCCCTTATACGGGTTATACCGAGCATGACATGATGGAACTTCTGGCCCGTGTCAATGACAAGACTGAGAATCCTGACCGCCCTTGGGTTGTCAAGGAAGTCCGCAACGGTAAAGAGCAGTGGATATATTACTGCAATACCGACTGGTATCACGAAATGTTCAGGGACAGACATCCTGTTCAGCAGCACAACATATCCGTCAGCGGCGGAACCAAGAACGTGAGGTATTTCATATCGGGCGGCTATGACAGGCAGACAGGTATCATGAAGGCTGCAGAGCCAGATGTGTTCCAGAAATATAATCTCCGTGCCAAGATTGACGCCAAGCTGAACAAGATCATGTCATTGTCCAACAACACGTCATTCTACAATTCCAATTATTCCTGGATTGGTGTAGGCGATATTCAGGACGTGTTCCGCAACCTGCGCCACACTCCTGCCTCTTTCCCTCTCTTCAATCCGGACGGAACTGGCCTTTACAACAACCCTCTCATCATCGGCGGTAACTATAATGTAGCCAACGGTAGGCAGATTGTTTTTGCAATGGGCAAGCACAAGAACTATGACAAGAAATTCAACTTCACCAATACCACGGAGCTTGTCATCAAGCCGGTGGACCATTTCAATGTGACTGCGAATTTCACCTACAGACGTGTAAACCGCAATGAGATGCACCGTACCGTGAACATACCATTTGGTGTCCGTCCTGGTGTTACCGATGCATATACTACAGGTGCCGGTTTGAATGAACTGGAAGAGCGTACAAGAAGGTATGACTATTATACCGGAAACATTTTCGGCACTTACGAAAATACCTTCAAGGATGCCCACAATCTCAAGGTTATGCTCGGTTTCAATGTCGAGACATATCAGTACAAGAATGTTACGGCCAAAGGACAGAATCTTTCAGATGAGAATCTCAACGACTTCAACCTGATATCTCCAGATGAGTCCGGTGCCATCATTACTACTCTTGAAGGAGGCCAGAGTGAATATGCTCTTGCAGGTTTCTTCGGAAGATTGAACTACGACTATAAAGGACGTTACCTCATCGAGGCTTCAGGCCGTTATGACGGTTCTTCCCGTTTTGCAAAAGGACATCGTTGGGGTCTGTTCCCGTCAGTGTCCGGAGGATGGCGTATCTCTGAAGAGCCTTTCTTTGCTCCTGCAAGAGATATCGTGAACAACCTCAAGCTCCGTGCTTCCTTCGGTTCTCTCGGTAATCAGAATGTATCTGACTATTCTTATATGAGGACTATTTCTCAGAAAGCTTTCAGTGGATTTACTTTCGGAGAGGGCTCGACCAATGCCAAATATTCTTCTATTTCTGCTCCGAACTCCTCAGAACTTACTTGGGAAACCACTCAGCAGTACAATGTCGGATTGGATGCATCATTGTTCAACGGCAGACTTGATTTCACAGCTGAGGCTTACATCAGGGACACCAAGAACATGCTTGTCCAGGGCAATGCTCTGCCGAGCGTATATGGTGCAGATGCTCCTAAGGAGAATTCGGCTGATTTGAGAACTCGCGGTTATGAGATTTCCGTAGGTTGGAGAGATTCATTCAAGCTCGCAGGCAAGCCGTTCAATTACAGCGTAAGGGCTTCTCTCAGTGACTACGATTCACATATTACCAGATATGCCAACAACCCGGACAAGCGTCTTAATGACTACTATGTAGGACAGCGTATCGGTGATGTCTGGGGCTTCGTAGTGGATGGTCTGTTCAAGACTGATGAAGAGGCCAAGGACTATCAGGCAAATGTCTGTGATGCATTGACATATGTAGGAACAAACCGTATGCAGGGCGGATTCCTTGCAGGTGACCTCAGATATGTCGATCTCGACAATGACCATTCCGGTGAGGGTGGAATCAATAAGATTACTCTCGGAAAGAACACTGCTGATGATCCTGGTGACCGTAAGATTCTGGGTAATTCCCTTCCGAGCATGCAGTACGGTTTCAATCTGGCTTTTGACTGGATGGGCTTTGACGTGAGCGCGTTCTTCCAGGGAACAGGTACACATTACTGGTATCCTGCAGGAATGAACATCGCATTCTGGGGATCATATTCCTATGCATATTGCGCTGCATTCATGCCTCGTGATTTCATCAAGACCGTATGGTCTGAAGATAATCCTGACGCCTATTTCCCGAGAGCGCGAGTCTATTCATCCACTGGTGGTGAACTTGCTCCTGTGAACAGCCGTTACATCCAGAATGTCCGTTATCTGAGATTCAAGAATCTGACTGTGGGCTATACTGTCCCTCAGAGACTTACCCAGAAGATCCATCTGGATAAAGTACGCTTCTATTTCTCTGGAGAGAACCTTGCATACTGGTCTCCAATTAAGAAATATACCAAGTACTTGGATCCTGAGTCTTCATATCGTAGAGCATCGAGCGATAAAGACAAGTCTTCTACTACCGGCATATACAAAAACAGCGATAGCAAAGATGCTGTTGCTTATCCTTGGCAGAAGACACTTATGTTCGGTGTTGATATTACTTTCTAATGCGGGAGGACAGATCAATGAAAAAATATATATTTCCAATAATTGCTATTGTTCTCGGGTGCTCTTCTTGTGACAGTTTCTTGGAGAAGACCCCTAAGGACAGACTTGTTCCGGAAACATACTTCAAGACGGAAAACGATCTTAAGATGTTTTCCAACTCGTTCTATGACAATCTTTTAGATAAGACTCCATATGACGAACAGTCTGATGTGATGTTCGAGAAGGGAACAATATCAGATGAACTGCTCGGCGGTACTGCCCGTGAAGTTCCACAGGCAGCTGCTTCAGGAGGATGGTCATGGGGCCAGCTGCGTAAGATCAATACGATGCTGGGCCATATGGATCAGTGCACAGATGCTGAAGTGGCTAAACAATATACCGGCCTGGCAAAATTCTTCAGAACTCAGTTCTATTTCCAGAAGGTCATGAGATTCGGAGATGTGCCATGGTATGACAAGGAACTTGGCTCCCGTGACTCCAGTCTGTATAAGGCCAGAGACTCCCGCGAGCTGGTTATGAGCAACATGTTGAATGACATTGATGATGCCATTGAAAGTCTTCCTTCAGGAAAGAGCGTTTACCGTGTAAACAAATGGGCGGCTCTTATGCTCAAGGCCCAGTTCTGTCTCTATGAAGGTACTTTCAGAAAATACCACAACGTCACTTTGCCGGGACATTCTGCTGAGGACTATTTGAAACTCGCTTATCAGGCTGCTGAGCAGGTTATGAATTCCGGAGTATATTCTTTGGCTTCTGACTATCATGAGCTGTTCAGGGAACCTGATGCTGACCAGAATGAGTATATCCTTGCCATCAGAATGGAACAGTCTATCGGCTGTACTCATAGCGCAACAAGTTATGTTGCCATGAACACAGGTGGTAACCCTGGTTTTTCAAAGAAGTTCATTGACAGTTTCTTGATGAAAGACGGCACCAGATATACGGACAAGCCGGATTGGGAAACCAAGCTGTTCGTGGAAGAAGTAGCTGACAGGGACCCGCGTTTGGGTATGATCATCAGGCTTCCTCAGAGTATCCGTGTGAACTCCAAGAAGACTATTTATGGTCCTGAACTTACCATGACCTCTACAGGATTCCAGCTTGAGAAGTTCGTGATGGATCCTCAGTATGAAACTGCTGAGCGTGCAAATATGTCCTTCAATGATATTCCAGTATATCGTTTGGCAGAAGCATATCTGATGTTTGCAGAGGCCAAGGCCGAACTGAATATCCTCACTCAGGAGGATGTTGACAATTCCATCAACAAGCTTCGTGACCGCGTAGGTATGCCTCATCTTGTGTTGGCAGGTCTTACAGTCGATCCGTTCCTGACTTCTGAAACTTATGGCTATCAGAACCTTGCCAAACTTAATCCTTCTAATCTCGCGCAGATTCTTGAAGTCCGTCGTGAAAGGACGATTGAGATGGCTTTGGAAGGAAGAAGATGGAATGATATCGTAAGATGGAAAGAAGGCGCAACTTGGACGGAACCGCTTTACGGTATGTATTTCCCTGGACCTGGCGCATATGATTTGACAGGTGACGGCAATGCAGACGTTTATCTTTATGCTACAGCGAAGGTTGACAATGCAGTAAAGAAGCAATATGGTGATAACTTTACATATCTCCAGATTCAGGAAATCGAAATTGACGGAAAATATGTTCCATATTCTGACGGTATAATTTTGAGCGAGGGTACCAAGGGCTATGTTGCCATGCATTATAAGAAGGCACGTGCCTTTGATGAAAGTAGGGATTATCTTTACCCGATTCCAAGTGGAGATCGTCAACTTAATCCTAACCTGGCTCAGAATAACGGTTGGGCTGATGGTCTGGACTTCTAGTGCCAATGTGACAAATAAATCTGGATCATTAAATTAGATTGTTATGAAAATTATAAATAACTTATTTAGAATCAGTGCGATTTTGCTGCTGGCTTCTCCTTTTACAAGCTGTAAAGAGGAAGAGTTGGTCAAGCCTAGTGCATTGCTGACGGAATCCAGCTTGACATTTGAGGCCAAGGCCGAAGAGTCACAGTCTTTCAGGATAGCTTCGGATTCTGATTGGATGATAGACGTGGACGAGCCATGGATAACCGTGGATCCGATGTCCGGTTCCAATACAATGGATGTCAATGTCACTGTAGAGGACAACTATACCGGCGGAGTGATGAATGCTCCCCGCCAGGGTCTCATTACGATTATGAACAAGCGTGGTTATAAGGTAACCACTACCATTTATCAGAATGGCGATACCTATCTTGGTGCGCCGGAAGTTAGTGTTGCCAAGGTAGCTGATCTTGATTCTGCTTCCAGGGCTAAGGTGCTCAGTGCTACTGTCGCGGCTGTCTCTACCACTGGATTCGTGGTTACAGATGGTACTGTGAACATGTTCGTTGATGGAAAAGCAGAGGTTAAAGCCGGTGATGTCGTGGATTTCAATGGCAAGACAAGCAAAATCAGCGGAATCCCGTCTTTTGTGCTTGATCAGGTAGAAGTAAAGTCCACAGCAGAAGTGACTTATCCTACGCCGGTGGCTATTGACAAAGCTCCGTCCGTGCTTCCTGATAAGGTTACATACGTGAAGCTGACAGGAACTCTTATAGGTTCGACTCTTCGATTTGCAGACAAAACCACATGTTCGCTTCTTGTTCCTGCTGATGCTGAGACCTTCAATAAGGTCAATACTCACAAGGTGGACGTGCTTGCGTACTACATCGGTATCATCAAGAAGGATGTCACAGTAGTTCCTGTTTCATTCGTGGATAACGGACAGGATGAAAGCGTAGGCGTAAAACTTCCTTTCAGAGATGATTTCTCTTGGCTTGCTCCATATATTGATGCTGCCAATTCCAAATTGTCTGAAGATAAAAAGATTTCAGACTGCGTTGGTGCGGTAACATCTTCTGCTGACGGATGTGCAAACCTCTATACGACTCTTGCGGATAATGGCTGTGATGTTCTTGGTGAACTCAGATCAAGAGGATATACTGATCTGAATCCTGCATTCGAGACAATTTATCTTCAGGATGCATATCTCAAATATGGCAAGACTAACTGTCAGTCAGGACTTACCCTTCCTCTCTTCAAGATAACAGGTGAACAGGATCTGATCGTGTCGTTCAGGTGGTGCGCTCAGATGCAGGGCTCTGGAGCTATTGATAAAACGGAGATGGTTGTTGCTATCGACGGTCCTGGTAAAATCAGTGGTGCCAAAGAAGAGAAAATCAGTGATCCTATTTCTCATACTCAGGCATCTGGACAGATGTTCTGGCAGGATGCTTCTGTAACCATCAATGGTGCTACTACAGGTACTGCGATTACTATCAGATCGAACCAGTTCGGCGATCCTGCCAATGTGGTTAAAGGCGTTTACAGGTTCTATCTGGATGATATCGAGGTAATGCTTGCCTCTGAGGCCGTCAAGGCCAATATCAATGTTGAAGGACTTGATTCTGACCTCATTACATTCGAGGGGACACCTGAGGCTCCTTATACATTCAAGGTGTCATCGGATGTTGACTTCAATGTTTCTGCAAGTGCCAACTGGCTTCATATTGAGAATGGCTCCGGACTTGCAGGTGAGACCAAGACGGTCAGTGTTACTTGTGATCCTAGTGAACTCAGTGTTTTGAGAAAGGGTGAGATTACCATCAAATCAGGTGTGACATCCAGGAAGATTCAGGTCGTGCAGTCCGCTGCAGGACAGGAACTTGATCCGTTCATCAGCATCAAGGAGGGTAACTCTGTAGAAGTTCTTGGTCAGGGTGCTGAATTTGCGGTAACTGTTCAGGCGAATACGTCATTCGAGACCAAGATTGACGCGGATTGGATCCAGATCCTTCCTTCTACAACTGCAAAGGTTGAGTGGACGCCTCTTAAATTCAAGGCTGCCGCTAACCTTACGGGTGTTGACAGAACTGGTACAGTACGTTTTGTGAAAGGTGCTATCGAGTCAGTCCTTACTGTAAAACAGGATAAGTTCGAGCCTTCTATCAAGGTTACCACTACTGATAATGCAGTGCCGTCAGAGGGTAAGTCTCTACCGGTTCATATTGTTTCCAATGTTGACTTTACTGCTTCCGCTGCAGGTATGACTTTGCCTGTATCTTCTGCAAAAGCCGGTACATATGATCTGAGTATTCCTGTCCCTGCCAATACGGGAGCTCCTAGAAAACTTTCAGTTACATTCGAGAATGCTGAATATGACTACAAGACTACATTTGATATTTATCAGGCAGGTGCTTCTGTAGTATTCTCAGATGATTTCTCTTGGGTCGCTCCTATGGTTTCAGCTTGGAATGATGCAAACTCAGGAAAGAAAAAGAAGATAGGTGATACTGTAGGTTCTTCCGGTAAAGATACAGAGGCTCCGAATGTATATTCTGATGACGCAATCAAGGCATCTTTCGCGGCTGCTTTCAAGGCTCAGGGTTATGAAGACCTTCAGTCGTCAGAGAAAGTAATCTATCTTCAGGATCAGTATCTGAAACTTGGCAGAACCGGTGGTCATAACAATGCAATCCGTTTGCCTGCTGTTACCGCACTGACATCTCCTTCTGATGTGTTTGTTGAGTTTGATCATGCGACCATGTGTCAGAAAGATGGCGTTTGCGATGACGCCAAGATTGTTGTTGTCATTGAAGGTGACGGTGAGTTCGAGAATGGTACCAAGTGCAGTGACATTCTCCCTGTCATTCAGGAGAAGGGTACTTACAGATGGACTCATTCCGGAACTTTGGTCAAGGGTATGACATCAGAGACAAGACTCGTCGTAGTTATGTACCGTGTTGTCATGTCCAAGGATTCAGAAGGAGTCTATAAGTACAACAACAAGTACAACTTCGGGGTCAGCGGTGCAGGTCGTATATTCCTCGACAACATCAAGATTACCAAATAATCTTTGACCGAATACAAATAATTGCTTCCGGGCGATCCTCCATTGGGTCACCCGGAAGTTTCCATATGTGGCAACCTTTTTATATTCTGCAAAATTATTGCTAAATTTGCAGACTGTACTAAAAACCAGAAAAATGGCGAATTATACAATAGTTGAAGTCGTCGGGAGAAGAATGCTGAAGAAGTTCATCAAGTTTCCTGACGAATTGTACAAGGATTGTGAGCAATATGTTCCGGCTCTTCATTCTGATCAGGTGTTCAGTCTGACGAAAGATCCTGCGTTGGATTATTGCAAGCACAAGTTGTGGCTGGCGTTCGACGGAAAGAAAATCGTGGGGCGCATATGCGCTATGATAAATCCGCGTTACAATGAATTGTATGACAAGAAAAGAGCGCGTTTCGGATGGTTTGACACGATCAATGACATTGACGTCGCCCGTCTTCTGCTCGGAACGGCTGAATCCTGGGCCCGCGAGAATGGCATGACCGAGGTGCACGGGCCATTGTATTACAATACTTTGGGAAAGCAGGGCATGCTGGTCGAGGGTTTTGAGAACATTCCTCCGTTCAACTGTCTGTATAACTTCCCGTATTACAATGACTTGGTGACGGCTCTCGGGTACGAGAAGGAGTGTGACTGGCTTCAGTACAAGATGAATGCCTCACAGGGTGTTCAGGACAAGGTGAGCAGAATTGCTGGAATGCTTAAGGAAAGGTATAACCTCCACGACGGCAAAATAGACAACTTGAAGAAGGACAAGAAGATGGTGGACTATTTCTTCAAGGTTTACAATGAGAGCTTTGCTGCGGCGGTCTATAATTTCATTCCGTTCACGCAGAAGGAAATCGACCACGAGGCGAAAGTGTCAATGCCGTTCATTTCTGACAAGGTGAGCAGCATTGTCCTGGATGAGAACAATGAACTTGTGGCTTTCGGAATCGCGTTCCCGACCATCTCGAAGGCGTTGCAGAAGGCGAAAGGCCGCCTGTTCCCGTTCGGCTGGTTCCACCTGCTCAAGGCAATGCACAATTATGAATGTGTGGATCTTATGCTCAACGGGGCAGTGCCGCAGTGGCAGAACAAGGGCGTAAGCTCCATTTACCATTGCTCGATGGCTGAAAAGTACAAGAAAGTCGGGACAATGTGGGCGATTTCCAATCCACAGATTGAGACGAACAGTGCGGTGAACGTCTGGGGCAAGTACGAACATGAGCTTTACATGCGCAGACGTTGCTATGTCAAAGCGCTGTAAACCAATGTGGTTGATGGTTTAATACGAAATAGAAGACAACAACAATATATGGCAGAGAAGAATACATTGCTGGAAAAGGTCCTGAGCCTTCAGGACAAATTCATTTCTCTTCAGGAACAGCTTTCGGATCCGGCTGTGATGTCAGACATGAAGAAATATGTTCAGCTGAACAAGGATTACAAGGAACTGGAGCCTATCATCAAGGCAGGACAGGAATACAAGAGAATGGTGGATGAACTCGCTTCCGCCAAGGATATCATGGCCAATGAGAAGGATGACGATCTCAAGGAGATGGCAAGAGAGGAAATTGCCGAGATTGAGCCGAAACTTCCTGACATGGAGCAGAACATCAAGCTGCTTCTCATTCCTTCGGATCCTGATGACAGCAAGAATGCGATGGTCGAAATCCGTGGCGGTACAGGTGGCGATGAGGCTGCCATATTCGCAGGTGACTTGTTCAGGATGTATTCGAAGTTTGCTGAGCGCAAGGGCTGGAAACTCGAGGTTTCGGACCAGGCTCCGGGCACTTCAGGCGGTTTCAAGCAGATTGTGTTCAAGCTTTCGTGCGCTGACGGTGTTTACGGGACAATGAAATACGAGTCCGGTGTGCATCGTGTGCAGAGGGTGCCTCAGACGGAGACTCAGGGACGTATCCAGACTTCTGCCGCATCAGTGGCTGTCTTCCCGGAAGCTGACGAGTTCGACATTGACTTGGATATGAATGATATCCGCAAGGATACCTTCTGTTCTTCTGGTCCTGGCGGACAGGGTGTGAACACGACGTATTCTGCTGTCAGGCTGACACATATTCCGTCAGGAATCGTGGTTCAATGTCAGGAGGAGCGTTCGCAGCTCAAGAACTTCGACAGGGCATTGGAAGAGCTCCGTACCCGTCTGTACAATATGGAGCACCAGAAGTATCTGGACAGTATCGCAGCCAAGCGTAAGACGATGGTATCGACGGGCGACCGTTCCGCCAAGATCAGAACGTACAATTATCCGCAGTCCCGCGTCACCGACCACCGTATCAACTGGTCAATGTACAATCTCCCGGCCTTCATGGACGGTGATATCCAGGAATGTATCGACCAGCTCCAGATAGCCGAGAACGCTGAACGCCTCAAAGCCGCCGGCGACGACGAATAATCCTGATCTCCCCCTTGAATAGGGGAATCTGGGGGATTAACAAGTCGTCATCAGACGACCGGCCGGGTCCGGGTATTTGCGGCAGCAAATACGTGGAGGACGCAAAGGCCGCACGGAGTGTCAGGGTTTGGGACAGAGTCCCAATAAAATATATAGTGTATTCTAGGAAACCACTTAAAAAACAAGAATAATGAACAAAAAAGTATCAGTAGTGTTCATGCTGATGGCCATACTCTTTTCAGTATGCCTCATCGCATCCAACCTCTTCGCTACCAAAGTATTCGCTATCGGTAGCATCACACTGCCGGGCGCAGTGATCATTTTCCCTATTTCTTACATCCTCAACGACTGCTTTGCAGAAGTCTGGGGCTATCGTAAGGCCAGACTCGTAATCTGGACAGCCTTTGCCATGAACTTCTTCGTCGCATTGGTCGGTCAGATCGTCGCATGGCTGCCTGCCGCATCCTTCTGGGACGGCGGAGAGCATTTCAATTACGTCTTCAGCATGGCCCCGCGAGTGGCTTTCGCCTCATTGCTCGCCTTCCTCGCAGGCTCCACGATGAATGCATTCGTGATGAGCAAGATGAAGATAGCATCCAAAGGCAAAGGCTTTTCAGTCAGGGCAATACTCTCCTCCATAGCAGGTGAAGGCCTTGATTCATTGATCTTCATGCCGATAGTATTCTGGGGTGCAGACATCAAGTCATTGGCAGCAATGATGCTGGCGCAGGTCTCATTCAAAGTATGTTACGAGATAGTCATACTTCCTGTGACCGTGCAGGTGGTCAAAGCCCTCAAGCGCTACGAAGGAATCGACACATTCGACGAAAACATTTCATACAATCCGTTTAAGATTGCAGATATCTGATATTATGAACAATAACGAAAGAGAACAAGAAGGTCTCAAGTCCCTTGGCCGCAAGACCGAATACAGAATGGACTACGCTCCGGAGGTACTGGAGACATTCGAAAACAAGCACCAGGGCAATGACTACTGGGTGCGTTTCAACTGCCCGGAGTTCACCACCCTCTGTCCGATTACAGGACAGCCGGACTTCGCGGAGCTCCGCATCAGCTATATCCCTGACGTCAAGATGGTCGAGAGCAAGAGCCTCAAGCTCTATCTTTTCAGCTTCAGAAACCACGGAGACTTCCACGAGGACTGCGTAAACATCATCATGAAGGACCTCATCAAACTGATGGATCCCAAATACATCGAGGTTACCGGCCTCTTCACCCCACGTGGCGGCATCTCCATCTACCCCTACGCCAACTACGGCCGTCCGGGCACCAAGTACGAGAAACTGGCCGAACAGCGTTTCGCCACACACGAATAGTTGCGCGCCCCGTAAAGCATTAAGCATCAATAATATAGCCATTTTCAGAGTTACCAAAATCCCAACTCTGAAAATGGCTTAATCGTTGATATTTAGTGAGTTACGCGATGCGCCCGCTCCCTCCTTTTTTTTGTTTGACATCTGCTTACTCTGTCATATACTTCTTGAAGAACTCCATAATGACGCGGCAAGAGTCAAATGAGTCAGTTGCCCAGTTGTGGCCACCGTTGCGAACCTCATAGAAGTGTACCTCCTTGCCATATGGTGAGCCATAGTAGCGGTGGAAGATAACCTTATTCTTAATCTGAGGAAGCTCTGTAGTCTCCTGATACATACACTTATTTGCTGCTGCAACAGCGCCTACAGCAACAGGTACTGCAAGGTAAGCACCCCAACCAAACTGGTTGATAGGGTCACCCTCCCAACGAGAGGTCATATCGCCTGTACCGTGAACCTCCATAAATGCGATAGGAGTCTCGTAGTTGTGGCGCTTAGCCATCTCTGTAAGTGTCAGACCTGCCATAGAGGCGATAGCTGCGAACTCGCTCGCCTTACGATAAGCCATCAGGTAGCACATCTCACCACCATTTGACATACCTGTAAGGAATGTATTCTTTGCAGACAAGTTATACTTTGTGTGCAGGTGCTTTGCAAGGTTGCAGATGAACTCACAGTCATCAATCTTCATCTTGTCAATCTGCCAAGGATAGTAAACATTCCAACCTGTATTTGGACGTGGGTCGGTAGTTGCCTGTGGGTAGCAAAGTGCCACCTTATACTCCTCAGCAAGCTCCTTGAATGTAAGTGACGAGTTATTTACATACGCCTTTGCGCTACCACCATATCCGTGAAGGATAAACACCAGCGGTGCATTTGCAGGAAGGTCTGCAGGAAGGTAGATATAGTATGATCTTGTAACGCCCTGATCCTGAATAGACTCAGACTTAAGTGTACCAGCGCTCGCTGCATGGCAGATAAAGAGCGCCGCAAGTAAGAATATAAACTTCTTCATATTGATTAATGATTTTTAAAGAAATTCCAAATTTGGTTATATACCTCAAATTCTGCATCGCACCAGCCGTTGCTCTTACCATCAACAGAGTAGAGTACCACCTCGTGGCCATTCTTACCACCAAGATACTTAGTGTAAGATACAAGACCCTTACCCTGACGTGGGATAAGCTCACCGGTTGTGTAGTGTGTACACTCGTCAATTGCAACGATAGCACCTACGCTGAGTGGCACAGAGGCTGACTTACCCTCAACGCCTGTCCATCTGTAAACAGAGTTCTCTGTAGCGTGTACGTGAACGAATGATACAGGCTGGGTGAAGCTGTTTGCCTTATATGCCTCAACCTCGATTGCACCTGAAACGCAACCGAAAGCTGCAAACTCAGACGGCATCTGCATTGCTGCTGTATAAGCGAGACCATTGCAGTAGCTGAGCAGATAGAACTTAGAAGCGTAAGTGAAGCCCTTCTTAAGAGATTTCAAGAAAGAGAGATCCTCACCTGCAGCAACCTCAACAACGCAGAGTGTATAACCACCGATAAGACAGTGCTCTGCAGCCTTAAAGTTTACCTCAGGAACCTCCGCTACAGGGCTGGAGCGTGTGGTAAGCAACAGATCGTCAGTAAGCACAACTACAACCGGTGCACCAGACTTAGCCTCTGAAGGCTTTACGATAACCACATTGTGGTCAGCAATAGTCTCTGCAACAACAACGAGCGATGATGACTCACTCTTTACTGGTGTTTCGCTGTCCGGACCCTTCTCACAAGAGGCAGCAAACAGCAAACACAGACTTAAAATACAAAATATCTTTTTCATAGTTTTATTCTCCAAATTTTACGTGAACAGTAAATGGCTTGCTACCAGAGTTACCACCGGCAGAGCTGTGGTTAGTGTACTTGGTGTAGTTCTCTGCTGTAATCTGAGTTGTACCGCCTGAGTATGTCATGCTACCACCAAGAACGATGATAGGCTCATCCTCAGTACCCAGAACAACTGTATGAGTTGACCAGAAGTAACCCAGAAGCATACCATACCACTTCTCATTGCTATAGTCATAAGAGATGTCGCACCTAACCTTACAACCGCGACCCTCACCTGGGCAGCTATCATAGTTACCGTGCTGACCGATAAGGCCACCAACCTCTGAAGTACCGCTTGTTTTAGGAGCACGTGTATTAGACACTGTACAATAGCTCTCGTTGTACTCAAACTTGTGGCCCTTATCCAACCAACCGATAATACCACCGATATTACCATCCTCAATAGAGAGGTGACCATCGATTGTACCAGTATTCTTACAGTAAGTAACGCTACCTGAACCACCAGAGATACCACCAACGCGAGCAATAGTAAATGTAGTTGCGCTGATTGAACCGGTATTCTCACAACGAGTGATTGTATTTGTCTGTGTAGCATCCTCATAACCTGGATGAGCAACGATACCACCGCAAGTAGGGATTGTATCCTTACCCTTACCCTTACAGTAAGTAACGCAAGTAATCGCACCGCTGTTTGTACAAGATGTAATATCAGCACCTGAAGCACCTGAAGCATCTACAGGAGCACCACCAGAGATACCACCAACGTTGATAGGATAGTTCTTACCTGAGAATATAGATCTGTCTGATGTAACAACATTAACATCAACAATACCCTCATTAGTGCTTGATGTGATTGAGCTCTGAGTAAGACCTACGATACCACCCATACGAGGACGGTTTGTACCACAAGATACTGCGAGATTCTCAACCTTAGTGATGTCGTAATCAACAGTACCTCTATTTACAGACTCTGTTACAGGGGCATTTGCACCAAGCTGAGCTGCAAGACCACCGATGTGGATAGGCAGATTGTCAATGCTCTTAACAACACCGTATGCAGAGAGAGACTCAACTGACATAGTGACATTACCGTGGTTCTCGCACTTGTTCATAGCACCGTCGTTGTAACCAGCAAGACCACCAACAAGGGCACCGTATGATGCACCGGCAGTATAGGTTACATTACCGTAGTTCTTACAGCCGTCCATCTTAGACTCACCAACTGCAACAAGACCACCAACAGCAACTGTTGCGTCACCAGCACCGGCGATAACTACAGAGACGTTAGCCTTATTTACAACATTTGTAAATGTACCTGTTGACTCAGCAGCAAGAGCAGCAAGGAAACCAGCCTTAGTAGCGGCAAAGGTACAGCTCTCATCGATAGTAAGGTCAGATACGCTACCTACAGATGCGAAGATTGCGTGGTCTGAAGTAATACCGCTGATAGTATTACCATTACCTACAAGGGCACCTAGGAAGATAGGGCCTGCAGGGAGTGTCTTGCCTGTAAAGTCGAGGTTAGCCTTAATCTGAATCTCATCAGTTGCGCTTGCTGAACGCAGACCATCTGCATTGCTAAGGATTGTGATAAACTCGTCAGCGTTATTTGCAACCATTGGGAACCCAGCCTTTACAAGGGTTGTAACCTCCTTAACATCTGAGTACTCAGACTCGCTCTCGGTTGTCTTCTCAACAGCCTTAAGACGGATCTGATAAGTTACAGCGCTCTTCAGACCTGTAATCTTGTACTCAAGCACCTTATCAAGCTCTACTGATGTATAGCTCTCAGCACTTGCCTCCTTATACTCAAGAACATAGCCTGTAGCGTCCTCAACCTTATTCCACTTAACCATAATCTCATCAACTGTAGATACGGCAGAAGTGATAACCGGCTTCTCAAGCTCAGTCTTAGTCACCTCGTAAGCAACAACCTTAATAATAACGTTATCAAGGAACATACGGTGCTGTGAAGAGCCAGGAGTTGAACCATCCTTACGGATAGGACCGATACCGATACGTGAGCCTGGAAATACGTTCTGCAGGACAATCTTCTCGGTTGTGAATGTACGACCTGCCTTAAGAGTAAACTCTGCTGCAGGAACAAGGCTCTCCATTGCAGGGGTGATAGCAGATGCGCCAGCCTTACCTGCGTGCTGTGAGTCGTTGATAATATAGACAGCAGCTGTCTTAGGGTCAGAGCCATAGAGTGCCTGGTCAAACTGTACCTCGATAGTAGCAGCCGACTTGAGGTTTACAAGCTCAGGAGTACACATCAGACCTGTCTTGCTGCCTGCACCCAACTTAAGGTGACCGATACGGCCGCAGAGTGGAGATTTCTGATCGCCATTAACCTCATTACAGCAACCCCAAGTTGCCAGACGAGAGTTCTCAATAGCGTTCTTCATTGTTGTAAACAGACCAATCTCTACGCTTGGCTCAACAAGATACCACTTCCAAGGACCACCGCCAACAGGATTTACACCCTCTGCCTTGTCAAATGCAGTTGCAAGGTTACGGTCGTCAGCAGAGTAAGCAGCAGAGCCACGGAGGTAGTTTGCACCCCAAACAAGCTCACTGAAGTCCTCAGCAAGTACAACGTCACCAACCTCTGCCATTGTTGTAGCGCTTGGTTCAACAACAGTAAAGTCAAGTGTCTTGCCCTCGATAGGGTCAGCAACAGTCTTATTTGTAAGATCCTCAACTACAAACCAGTAGCTGGTATTCTTATCCAAACCAGAGAACTCAAACTGAGGGAAGCCATCTGCAAGATCCTCCCAGATTGGCTCATTTGGCTTAGTCTCCCAAGATACAACAAGGTCTGAGCAAGCCTCATCACGATAGATACCGAAGCTGTAGGCAACCTTCAAATCTTTTGCAGCATCCTTAAATCCGCTTACACTCCAAGAGAAGGCGAGGGTTGAAGATGTTGCATAAGCAAACTTAACTGCCAAGTTTGAACCGGCAAGCTTGAGCTGTACAATGTTACCCTTAGAGTCGGTCAGATATACAGGATCTGTATTTGTACCGTCAGGATAAGTTGCGAATACAGATGCCTTATAGACGCCTGTCGCAAGATTCTTAAACACGTGCTTGAAAGCATCTGCAGCGCCTGCATCACGTGTGATTACAATCGGCTCACCTGAACCAGGGGTCAGAGTCGATGTAAAACTTGTTGCTCCAGCCTTAACAGCAGCGCTGCCGTCAAAAAGGAGCGTAATAGTACTACCTCCACAAGCGTCATCATCTACGAAAACCGCCTCAGGAGATGGATAGAGAGGGTCGTTTGTATCAAGGCCTTCCTGTTTGCAAGCGATAAAACCGACTCCCATCATCAGAGTTAGAAATAAAGCTAATTTTCTCATAATTGAAAGTATTTTATGATTTTTTGTATATTTATCTATACTTCAAAACAAAGTTAAAATAATACTCAGTACTTATTTGTAAGAGCAGAGTAAGGTGATAGGGTAGTGGTCGGAAATGTACTTCACGCCATAATCCTCTGTGGCAATGTGATATCTGTCGGCATTGACATTTCCCACGAAGAAGATGTGGTCAATCACTGACTGTTTCGTCTCGCCGAAACCATTGAAAGTCCTTCCGCTTTCAGTCTTCTTCGCCAATGTCCTGGCATCTCCCATCGCAGCTCTGACCGGCGCAAGTTCAGTAGAATTCAGCGTACAGTTGAAATCCGCAACGAGGAAAATCGGAACGGAACTCTTCGACAGATCTGCTACACCCGTAAGTTCCTTGATCTTTGAAATTGTCAATTCACTTGATTTCGTCCTGGCTTGCACGCTGATATGGTCGAAATGAGTGGCGAAGAACCAGACAATCTGATTGTCATGAAGCTTGTCCGCAACTTTCGTCCATACCACGACCCTGCGTTTTGCACTGTTCCATGAAGAATATGTGCCGTCTTCATTCTTTTCAGGAAGCTTGTCCGGCGTATCTGCAAGCCAGAAAAATCCCTTGTCCTTCAGTTCGAAACGGCCTTTCTTGTAAAGGATTCCGATACCTTCGCCTGAGCCGCTGCTGATGCCCTTTCCGGTATCACGGTCAATGTCATAATATCCGTAAGTGCCAGATAGTTTGTATGCAAAATCCTGAGACTGAGTGGCTTTGACCTCCTGCAGACCGAGAAAGTCCGGACTGGTGGTTTCAATGAACTTGAACACGGCATCCTTCCTCACAGACCACGGATAGGTATCCGTAGTATTGAAGTATCTGATATTGAAAGAGCCTGCAAGCAAGGTCTTTCCGTTCCCTTCAGGAATTACTTCCTCCTCCTGGTCTTTGTCATTTTTGACATAATGCCGCTCAGGCTCAGCCTTGCAGGCTGAAAAAGCAAGCAAGGCTGAAAGAGCGATCAATGAAATTCTGTATTTCATAAATTGTTGGACAATAATATATTAGTATAACACACAAGTCTTTGACGGATTTCCGCCGAGCTGTGACCAGCCTGCAGCATGACTCGTCGCCGAGCCCTTGACAGCGAACAATGTCGGTTTCCCGTCTTTCATGCCGGTACAGTAGATGGTTCCGTCAATGCTGATGGTAGGGGATGACCTCATATCTGTAGCGAGCTGGATTTCAGCCACTTTATTGCCATCTACAGGCGAGAGTTTCACGAGTTTGCCGAGAGTGTAGTCATTGTAATAGACGTAATTCTCATTGTCAACAGCCGCAGAACCTGCGATATCGCCGTCAGCAAAAGATTCCCATTTCAACTGACCGTCAGGACTTACGGCAGTAACCCTTGCCTTGTCATCACCATTGACACCTGTAGTTACATAGATTGTTCCATCCGCACCGCAGACGACACCCTGGGCATTGTATCTGGCAAGTTTACCGTTGATTGGAGTAACCCAGTCAGGCTCGAATGGGGTGGTGTCGTCCTTTACATACTTGTTGGTGTCATAGCAGTACAGGACGCTGCTCGAGCTCACTCTGTTGGTCCTGTTGGTATAGAGTATATATACCTTTCCGTCAGCTGACGTGGCCATCTGGCCGGAGTCGCCGGTCTCCAGAGTCTTGCTGTTGTTATATCCGAGAGCCTTGTTGTGCTGGTTGTTGGCATTGCCATAATACTTCCATTTGCTGCCCTCGCGGAAATAGATTCTCGAACCATACTTGTCGTTGCAGTGGGTGATGAAAGTACCGTTCTTGAAGCCGACGGAGCCGCCATAGTTGCCCTGCTTTACCTGCAGGCTTTCCGCAAACGAGCCGTCAGCGATATTGAGGGCATGTCCGTTGTCCTGGCCTCCGTAAGCTTCCCAGATGGCCGGATAATCGGTCTTTGACGGATTTGCCTTGGTGGTCAGGATGACCTGTCCGAGGTCCTCGAAAATAACCGGAATGACTGCGATGTACCGCGCATTTCCGTAGTCGAAGTACCAGTTCTGTTTGCCGTTCGGTGCGATAGAGTAAACGCCTGAACTGTAAGTGCCTACGACTTTCGCGTCCCTTTCGTTATATGCCAATGCGATATAGATGTTGCCCTTGGAATCCACTGAAGGCGTGCAGGAATTACCGTTCTTGGTGCCGTCCTTGCAGTACGGACTCGGGTTGTGCGCGGTGGCGTCGAATGTCCAGAGCGATGCTCCGTCCTTGCTGAATGCTGCCAGGTGATATCCTGATGAGAATGCATAGACAGTGTTTCCGTCCGGGCTCACAGCCGGAGACGAGAACTTGATATATGCCTCAGGGTCACTCTCGTAAGGCTTGGCCCACAGCAATTCAAGACTATAGGCGCTCTTGTCCACGTGAATCACCACGCTCTTGGTGGTCTTCTTCTTCATGTTGTCAGTAACCGTGAGGCTCACCTGTATGTCACCGAACTCCACGAAAGTGAATTTCGGGTTCTGCTCATTGACAGGAGTGGCTCCGAATTTCCATTCCCAGGCTACGATCGAGCCGTCAGGGTCGGAGGACTTGTCGGTGAACTGTACGGCATCTCCGGCACGGATTCCGCTTTCCGGACTCCAGCTGAAATCAGCGACCGGAGCCTTGTTCGTATCCTGGACTTTCACCTTTTTCACCTTGACGTCGGAAATGTTGTCCACGTCCGCCACCACGGTCAGTCTGATTTCATATTCTCCAGTCTTGTCGAAAGAAATGGGCTCCTGAGGCTGGTGTCCCCATACCTTATTGCCGTTCCACTCCCATTTGCTCGCCATCACGTATGCGTTCTCGGCATAAGACGTATTGGTGAGCTTGATGTCCTCATAGAGCTCATACACGTCCTTGTCCGTAGTGAAGTCAGCGTGTATTTTGACTTCATTCTTCTGACAGCCTGCCAGCATTGACAATGCCGCAGCTGCAGTCAATATCTTGTTCATTGTTTTCATTGCTCTGCTCCTTTATTTGTCCCATCCCGGATTCTGCTTCAGATTAGGATTCTTCTGAATGACGATTTCCGGAATCGGATAAATGTACATATTGTCGTTCCAGACACGGCTTATCTCATAATTGAGACGGTATCCGCCCTTGGTGTCATCAGCGAGTTTGACCACCTTCAGATTGGCGCCCGTGTACATGGCAATGCTCTTGTAAGGCCCGCTGTACTTGCTGTCCTCAGTCACGAAAACATCATTGGTACCGTCACCGTTGAGGTCGAGAGGCGTGTTGAGCGCAGGAATATAGATGCCGTCCCAAGCCGCTGTCTCCCAGAGCTTTCCGCAAGCCCAGCGTTTCAGGTCATTGAGCCTGAGCCCTTCGAGTATCAATTCGATTTCGCGTTCGCGTCTGACTTCAAGTATAACCGGGTCGGTCACGCCGGTGTAGATGGACATCATATATGGGTCAGCCGTGGTCGGTTTCTTGTCCAGCCCACCTGTGATGCCTGCTCTGCTGCGCAGTGCGCCGATTGTCTTCTCCCAGTCAGCATCTGTCAATGTCCCGAGTTCTGCCTTGGCCTCGGCATAGTTCAGAAGCACTTCCGCATAACGTGCAATAGGGACATCATTGTAGTTGGTCCTTCCGCCGTCGAACGAGATGTCGTCCATTACATACTTGGTGAACTGATAGCCGGTAAGCGAATGGCCTGTCATATTGGCCGGAGTCGGAACGAAAACGCCTTCCTTGTCCTTGCAGGTGTAGTCGGCACCCCTGATGGTCTGGTTCAGGCGGTAGTCTCTTCCTGAGGTCTCCTCTGCAAATGTCTTGTATGTGTCGCCCTTCTTGTCATTGTACGGAGTGCCGTCCAGATTCAGATAGGTCTTCGCAAATGCGTGGGTCATACACAGGTGCGGACCATATGTGGACGAATTGTAATACCAGTTGGCCTCACCGAGCTGAAGAACAGGATCGAGCGCAAGGGAGAGCATGACTTCCTGAGAAACGGCATTGTCACTGATGAAAAGCTCACGATAGGAGCCGCGTCCATTCGCATAAGGAGTTCCCGTATATAGTCTGTAAGGGCCTTTTTCAATAATTTCCTGAGCGGCGTCGGCGGCCTGGCGGTAAAGTTCTTCCGCAGTGATCTTGCAGTCCTTCAGGTATTCCTTTCCGTACTTGCTTCCAGTGGCGTGATACTTTCTGAAAGAAGCTTCGAAAAGGCAGACCCTTGATTTGAAGAACAATGCAGTCCACCTGTTCACTCTGTTGGAGTTAGGCGTTATCTTGTCCTCGGTGATGTTCTGCGCTGCGAAGTCGAGATCCTCAATCATCTTGCTGATGATCACGTCACGGCTGTCCTGGGTCTTGTAGAGTTCAGGGCTGTCCGGCTCCAGAGGAATGTCGATCCACGGAACTGCCCCGTACTGCACGAGCTTGTTGAAATACAGGTAGGCTCTGAAAAGTCTGGCGATACCGCTGTAGTTGTTGCGGATCGGCTCGCTCACATTGGATGAAGTGTTGTATTTGAGGAAATAGTTCACATTACGGATGCTGCTCCAGCTCCATGATGTGGATGTGTTGGTAGTGTATGCGCCCACTTCATATGTGCCTGTGGCATTTTTGGCCGCATTGTCCATAGTGATGTTCTGCTTGTGGGCATTGTCATAGTCCGGAAGGTATTCGTAGAACCCGTTGGTATAGGTCAGAAGACCGGTTTCCGAACCGAAAATCATGTCTCTGCCGGCTTTGGCTTTCGGCTGTTCAGCCAAGTCGCAGGAAACGACAAGGACTGAGGCGGAAAGAATCAGCGCTATAATATTGTTTTTCATAATCTTGCCTGATTAAAATGTAAGATTGATACCGAAACTGTAGGAACGCATTGTCGGATAGTTGTATCCGTCTCCGGTGCTGTCCAGAACAGAGTCGGTTCCGTAAATGTTGGCGGTAACGTCAATGTCCCTCGTGTGTCTGTACATCGGTGACCATGTCCAGAGGTTCTCTCCTGAGAAGAATATGCTTATCTTCTTCATCTTGATGGCCTTTGTCCATTTTTCCGGAAGTGTATATCCGACCTGGACATTCTTGAGTCTGATATAGGAAACATCCATCAGATACCTTGTATTGGCATTGTTGGTTCCCTTGTAGAAAGGAGCGTAGTAGCCGGTGTATCTCGGGAGATATGCATCAGGGTTGTCTTCTGTCCAGTAGTTTCCTACATGCCACTTAGGCATCTGGCCGTAAGGACGGTTATACTGTCCCCAGAGGGTCGAGGACTCGTTTGAAGGGTACCAGTCCTGCTTGCCCACGCCCTGGAAGAATGCGCTGAGCGTGATGCCGTTCCATTCGAAATCGAAACCGAAGCTGTAGATGTATCTCGGCTCTGCATTACCGATGATCTTGCGGTCACCCGGATCATCCACCGTGTTCTGGCCTCTGTCAATGTAGCCGTTGCCGTTGAGGTCTTCAAACTTGATGTCACCAGGGTAGAGCTTGTAGGTTTTGGAAGTCTGCATGAGCGGGTTGTAGTACTTCTGTCCTGCCTCACGTGCCTTGGCTTCTGCAACATCGATTTCTGCCTGGTTCTGCCAGAGCCCGTTGGAAACGAAGCCCCAGATTTCACCTATGCGCATTCCTTCATAATAATTGGTGTTGAGTGAAGAAGTCGAAAGCGACCTGGTGGCATTGTTGAACTTGTCAATGGTAGAAACATAGTCTGCAAGCGATGCCCTGACTGAGTAGTTGAACGGCTTGCCTGCAAGGTTGAAACTGTCATTCCATTTGATGATGAACTCGTAACCGTTTGTGGACATCTCCGCGAAGTTGCCCTTAGGAGAACTTGCACCGAACACGTCCGGCAGAGTAGGTCCGACCGTGTACATGTCCAATGTCTTTCGGCTGTACCAGTCCCCGTTGAAAGAGAGCCTTCCGCTGAGGAAACTCATGTCCAGACCGATGTCCAGAGTCTGTGCGGTTTCCCAGGTCAATGATTCAGGGATAGGTGAAGGAGCGCTTGTGTAACGTACTTTGCTTCCGTTGATGATACGTCCGTTGCTGAAGGAGAAGGTCTCGTCATAAGCGTAGTTGCCCACGTTGCTGTTTCCGAGCGAGCCGTATGATGCTCTGACTTTCAGGTTCGTGACAGCGTTCTTGCTGACCTTGAACCAAGGCTCCTCTGTGATTCTCCAGCCGACAGATACTGACGGGAAGAATGCCCAACGCTGTCTCTTAGGGAATTTGGAACTTCCGTCGTAACGTCCGTTCAATTCGATGAGATACCTGTCGTCAAAAGAGTAGTTCAGTCGGGCGAAAGCTCCTGCTGTGCGCCATTTGTACCAGTCACCTGTGACGCTCTTGTTATCGATGCCCATCGCGAGATTTATGTTCTCCACGTCAGGTGTCAGGAGGTCGTCATTGTATGCGTAGGTCTGTTTGTAAAACTGCTGTTCGTAGTTGTAGCCGACCAGTGCCTTGAAATAATGTTTCCCGGCGAAGGTGTCCTCATATTCCACGAACTCATTGGTAGAGAGATAGCCGTAGTTCCTGAGGGTCTCGCTCAAGTAGGATTGTGTTCCGGAAATGGTCTCCACCTGTCCTTCATATCTGGAGAATTCGCTTTTCACTTTCTTTACCGTGGTATTGAAATCGTGGTTGCGGTAGGTGAAATCTGCATTGACATGAAGCTTGTCCTCGAAGAATTTGGCCTGTGCGGAGAACGTGGTCTTTAGCTGTCTCTTGAGGTAGGTCCTGTTGCTGTGTCCGTAGAGGAAATCGCCGACAGAATATACTGCAGAGTGGGTCATGGTGCCGTCAGGGTTCCAGATCGGCGAGCAAGGGTGGCCTTCGTCCGCGATGTTTCTCCAGATGTTTCCGTTGCCTTCAGAGTAGGTCTGAGGCATGATGTATTTGGTCCATGAAACGTCGGTGTTGTTGGAGATCTTCAGCCACGGCGTGATCTTGTACCCCATCTTCATGCGGCTGTTCAGGATCTTGTAGGTTTCCGGGTTAGTCTGTGAGTCGAAGATACCGTTGTTGTCATAATATCTTCCGGAAACATAGTAGTCGAACTTGTCGTCAGAACCTGAGACTGACAGATTATGGGTCTGGCTGAACAGGTGGTCTTTGTAGATCATTCCTATATAGTCCGTTCCCTTAGGGTAGTACAGCCATCGTCCTGCGGTTCCGATGCTTCCGTCGCTTACCAGGACTTCGTAGTTCTCTGACTCTGCTCTCTTCTTGTATTCTGCGAGCCAGGCGGTGGAGAACTCCATGGTCTTGTTGATTCCTGATGGATTGGAGAAGTTGTAGTTGTAATACGACTTGTAGAAATGGTCTGCCCAAGTGTAACCGTCTGATACGAAATCAGGTATCGAGGTAGGCTGCTCTACCGTGAAGTTCGCCTGGTAGGAGATCGTCGGCTTGCCTTTGGTAGCGCTCTTGGTGGTGATGAGTACCACTCCGTAAGGTGCGCGAGAACCGTAGATGGATGATGAGGCCGCGTCTTTCAGGACAGAGACCGACTCGATGTCGTTAGGGTTGAGAAGGCTCGGGTCGCCCTCTACGCCGTCGATAAGCACGAGAGCGCTTCCGCCCTGGCCGATGGATGTGGTGCCTCGGATGTTGTAGGAAGGAGAACTGTTAGGTCTTCCGTCGGTGAACTTGAGGTTGAGGTTAGGCACCTGTCCCTGAAGCATTTGGGTGATGTTGGCATTGGCCCTGCCATCGAATGTCTCGGACCCGACCTGATCCACGGCTCCCGTGAGGTTGGCCTTTTTCTGCGTGCCGTAACCCACGACCACGATTTCGTTCAATGCGAGTGAGTCGTCTTTGAGCAACGCATTGAATGACGTCTTTCCGTTTACGTGGAGTTCAACGTCCTGATACCCTACGAAGGATACGACCAGTGTCGCGTCCGCAGGTACATTGGAGAGTGTGGCAGTACCGTCCGGGCCGGTAATCTGTCCGTTTGTAGTCCCTTTTACGAGTACGCTTGCTCCCGGCATAGCGCCCGTCTTGTCCGTGACCTTAACTGTCACAGTCAAGTCCTTGCCGATTGGGGCCTGTCCTTGCGCGAACGATATCGTCACGAATGAAGTCAGAGTCGCAATCGTCAGCAATAGTCTGGATAATAGGCTCATATTGTTATTGGATTAGTGTGTTGATCAGAATGTCAGTTCAGTGCTATTGGTGTATATGTCGTCCTGTATCGTTTTAACCGATTACAAATATATGATTTTTTTCGGCTTTCACTATCAATAAATTAAAAAATCTCACAACCCGAAAACCCGGATTGTGAGACTTACATAAGTTATGATATCTGATTATTCCTTCGGTATCAGCGCGAAAGTGAGTTCACCCTTGCAGCAGAGCTTGCCACCGACTTCAAGTTTGGCACTGCAGAAATACAGAGAACCTCTCTTCTCTATCAGCTTCGCCGTGATTTCACATACGTCACCAGGCTTTACAGGATTCTTGAAGCGGACCTTGTCAAGTCCGGCATACAGTGTAAGATGACCAGGAATGTCGTCCTTTACCAGTATGGCGCAGCTCTGAGCCATGATCTCGCACTGAATTACACCAGGGACAATCGGATTGCCCGGAAAATGTCCTCTTGTGAAGAACTCGTCTTCCTTGATGGTGTATTTGCAATGGGCAATATTGTTTTCGTCCACTACGGCCTCATCTATGAGGAGCATCGGCTCCCTGTGGGGCAGGAACTTTTTAATATCTTCCTTCTTCATTATAAATTTAGGTTTTAGTCGTCTGTTTTTAGTCCTCGTACTTTCTGAATGCCACACATGCATCGTGTCCGCCGAAACCGAAAGAGTCGGAGATGCCGATGGTGAGGTCGGTCTTGACAGCCGTGTTCGGCGTGTAGTCAAGATCGCACTCAGGGTCAGGAGTATCGAGATTGATGGTAGGAGGTACAATACCATTGATCAGAGCCAGGACGGTAGTGATGGCCTCTGCAGCTCCGGCTGCTCCGAACATGTGTCCCGTCATTGACTTGATGGAGCTGATGTGAGCCTTGTATGCATAGTCGCCGAGCGCTACTTTGTATGCCTTGGTCTCAGCCACATCGTTCAGTTTGGTTCCGGTGCCATGGGCATTGATGTACATATTGTCCTTCTCCTTGTCGAAGCCGGCTTCCTCCAATGCGAGTTCGATACATTTTGCCTGAGTGGTTCCGTCCGGTCTAGGTGCGGTAGGGTGGTAAGCGTCGCAAGTGTTGCCGTAGCCGACCATCTCAGCGATGATGTGGGCGCCGCGCTTCTTGGCGTGCTCAAGTTCCTCAAGAACCAGGATTCCTGCACCGTCACCCATTACGAAACCTCCACGGTTGCCGTTGAACGGAAGAGATGCGTATTTAGGGTCTTCAGCACGGGAAAGTGCCTTTGCATTGGCAAAACCTGCGATTCCGAGAGGAATTGTCGCATTCTCACAGCCTCCTGCGATGATGGCGTCAGCATAACCGTGGCGGATAGCCCTGAATGCCTCACCGATATTGTTCGTAGAAGTGGCGCAAGCCGTAACTACGTCGATGCAAGGGCCTTCTGCGTGATGTTTTGTCGCAATGTGGCCTGCTGCAATGTTGGAAATCATCGTCGGGATGAAGAGCGGGGAAACCCACTGTCCTGACGGGTCGTCAATCATCTTGGCAGTCTCTCTGTACTGGATTTCGAATCCGCCGATGCCTGAGCCTACATAGACTCCGAGTCTGAACGGATCAATGTTCTTGCCTTCGCCTTCTGTCACCAGACCTGCCTGCTGCATTGCCTGATAAGCTGCTGCCACGCCGAACTGTGTGAAGAGGTCCTGTTTTCTGATGAACGGCTTGTCCATACCGTATTCTTCCGGATGGAAATTCTTGACCTTGCCGGCGATTTTCACCGGAAGATTTTCAGTCGGGAATTCTTCTATATAGTCGATTCCGCATACTCCGTTCACAAGGTTGTTCCAGAATGTGTTTACATCATTTCCGATCGGGGAAACGACGCCCATACCTGTTATTACTACTCTTTTTGTCATATCTGTTGTTTTATTTTACAAGCGACGGGGCGTTTTTCAGAAGCTTCTCAGCTCCGCCCATAATATCTTCCACGATATCCTTGGCGCTTTCTTTTTTATGAATCATTCCGGCAACTTCCCCGGCGAGGTAGCTGCCCATATTGTCTCCGTCAAATACTGCCTTGCGCATTGCTCCCTTGCCGAAATCGAGGACTTCCTCCTTCGGAACGGCAGGGTCGTACTCCATCTTGAAGAACTTCTTGGAGAACGGAGTCTTGAGGCAGCGCACAGCATCGCCCATTGACTTTCCTGTAACCATTGTGCTCACGTCGGAAGCCTTCAGAAGCTTCTCCTTGTAGTTTTCATGGATGAGGCACTCGTCAGCGATGAGAAAACGGGTTCCGACCTGTACGCCCACAGCCCCGAGCATAAATGCCGCAGCCGCACCGCGTCCGTCGAAAATTCCGCCAGCCGCAAGTACCGGAATGTCAAGTGCGTCAATGACTTGAGGTACAAGGGCCATCGTGTGGTTGTCACCTACGTGTCCGCCAGATTCAGCGCCTTCAGCCACGACAGCCGTAGCGCCGAGTTCCTGCATCTTCAATGCATAGGCGACAGAAGCCACTACAGGAATGACCTTGATTCCTGCAGCCTTCCATTTTTCCATATATGCGGCAGGTGAGCCTGCACCGGTAGTAAGGATTTTCACACCTTCTTCAATCACCATGTCGGCCACTTCCGCAGCGTTCGGTGCCGCAAGCATGATGTTTACTCCGAATGGTTTGTCTGTCAATGTTCTGCATTTTCTGATCTCTGCTCTGACAGCCTCAGTTCCGAAATTTATGGAAGAGATGAGACCGAGTCCACCTGCATTTGAAACTGCAGCGGCGAGATTTGCATCGGCAATCCATGCCATGCCTCCCTGGAATAATGGATATTTTATTCCGAGAATATCACAAATAGGACTTTTGATCATATTCTTGATAATTATAATGTTCTATCCTGCAAATATAGCAATTTTTACCATTCAAGTACCGCAACACCGGACAGCAGGCCTGCACCAAACGCGCTGAAGACCAGAATATCTCCCTTTTGGAACATTCCGCGGCGGTTGCATTCGTCCAAAAGTATGGCGCAGGACGCGGAAGAAGAGTTTCCGTGGTCCGAAATGTTTGCCGGGAATTTCTCATCCGGTTCTTCCAGATATTTCTTGATGGCGTCGATAATCCTCTGGTTGGCCTGGTGCACCATATAGTAGTTCACCTGGCTCTTGCTCATTCCAAGTTCGGACAGCAGCGCTTCCACTTCTGTCGTGGAGGCATTGACCGCAAACTTGAACACTTCCTTGCCCTTCATCTGCAGAGGTGCGCAGGTTTCTTCCTTGGTGACATATGGTGTCGGTTCGAGAACCCGCTTTTCCCAAATCTTGTCAGGAGCAGGCTGGGAATGCAGTCTGATGCCCTTGAGATTGTCTCCTTTGGTGAATACGGCAGCTCCGGCACCGTCGCCGAACAATACGCAGGTCGCCCTGTCTTTCCAGTCAGTCATCCTGGTCGGCTCTTCTGCGCAGACGATGAGCACGTTCTCCGCCTTTCCGGCTTCAAACCTGCATTCGGCAATGTCCATCGCATAGATGAATCCGGGACACGCGCAATTTATGTCAATGCAGGGGCAGGTCAATCCGATTTTCTCGGAAATGATGCAGCTGAGCCCCGGTGTCATATACTCGTTCACGACATTGGAACAGATGAAATAATCTATATCCTCCGGTTTGAGGCCGGCCATTTCGAGAGCTTTGGATGCCGCCTCTGCTCCGAGGTCCTCCAGGTTCTCATCACTGATTACGTGCCTGCTTCTGATGCCGGTACGCGGAATTATCCACTCATCACTTGTGTCGAGGAACTCCGACAACATCGCATTGGTCACTTTCTTTTTCGGAAGTGCGCTTCCTGTTCCGATAAGTTTCATACTGTCTAAAATATTTCAGATTCGCTAATTTTATACCGGTGCAAAGATATTCCTTATTATCCCAATGCTGAAATGAATGTGGTGAACTGCCTGCTATGCAGCAGGATTTTGGCGAGATTCCAAAATAAGTGGTGAAATCCATGCTGAATTTTGTTGAAAATGCCGGACTTTGGAGAAATCTGAGGAATTTTGTACCTTTACAAGACGCAATAGAAAATGAAGTATGTCAGACAAATATAGATTGCCCGCTTATTTCAGGCAGAAATATCAGCTGATAGCTACAGTTACATTCACGGCCTTTTTCTCACTGGTCTTTATGCTGGTGAGTATTCCTTTTTCACATAATGTGTGGTTTGAACTGGGTGCCTCGCAGGCTTTCCTGTTCACAGCCGCTTTTTTTGTAATCGGCCTCTTCGTCATAATTTTCAGCAAGCGCCTGATGTATGCGACAAGGATGCAGGATATGAATTATCTGGAGTATGTGCTCTGGAATTTGGCAGAAGTCGTGGTGATATGTCTTTTGTATGCGCTTTTTTCCGTGAAGGGAGATGACCTCGGCATCATTGAACTGGCGGATACGTCATTCGTGGACATATTCCTGAACGCATTCCTGTACTGTTTCGTGTCATTGATCATACCTTATATTATAGCAGGAATGTATTTCGCCATCATTGACAAGAACAATACTATCAGGCTTATGAACTATGCCAAGGTGGTGTCCGATGAGCCGATTCTGCCGAAAGACGAGCAGAAAATCACATTGTTCGACAACAGCGGAGTCCTGAAGCTGTCGCTCAGGCTTTCCAACCTCTACTATATAGAGTCGGATGACAATTACATCGTGGTCTGGTACACCGACAGCAAGGGCGAAATGAAGAAATACATGCTCAGATGCCGCCTGAAGACGGTCGAGGAAAGTTTCAAGGGCAGCAGTCTCGTGCGTTGCCACAGGAAGTATATTGTCAATATGGACAAGGTCAAGGTCCTCCGTAAAGAGAAGGACGGCTATGAACTCGATCTGGACAATGATATGATTCCGCCGCTGACCATCACGAAAACGTATCTCGGCAATGTCCTGGGCCATATGAAAGTCCAGGAATCAGATGAATCCCAATCGTAAGTCATGAAAGAAGAGTCGTCAAGAGCGCTTCTTCCTGTTTTTCTTGTCGGTCCTGAGTCTGTATGTGCTTTCCACAAGCAGCTGGTCTGCAAGTATTCCACGTGCGGCGAGCACATCCAAGATGACGCATACGATAGGGAATACCACATTCAGCTTGTATATCATTCTCGCGCTGTCATCGCCTGAACTCAGGTTCACGAAAAATTCTATGCCGAGCCAGATCTGAAGTCCGAGTGTTATCAATGCCACGAGAACGGTGGTCCTGTACTGGAACACTCTGATCTTGTATGTCGTCAGAGCCAACACGTCAAGCAGCAGGATAATGATGATGAGTACCGCATACGGAATGTATGTAAGATATTTGTACGTCTCCATCACCGTGCCGTCTCCTGCGACGGTTACTGCCTTGACACTGAACAACATAAAGGCCATCAATATCGTTGATACAGCAAGGTATAATGTTTGTATTCTCTGCCACATAATCTTGGTAGTTTGTTTTATTGAACTTTCATTCTGAATTCAGCCGCTGCGATAGCGGACTGCGAAGATAGGAAAATCACAATTAAAAAACTAACTTTGGGCTATGGAAAATGAAAGGGGAGTGGACAGGTTGTCCCGATACATTATTTATAGTGCGGGCGCGGCATTGGCGCTTGCGGCCTGCTGGTATTTCAGGAGCGTATTGCTCTATATCGTGCTTGCTGCAGTGCTTTCTCTGCTGTCGAAACCGGTCATGAAGTTTCTGAGCGGCATCAGGATCAAAGGCAGGCAGCTTCCGCAATGGCTCGCGGCGGTCCTGTCTCTGTGTCTGATTATGCTGGTGTTCCTGTTCATCTTTGTCCAGGTCATCCCTATCGTGGTCAGCATTGTGCAGAAAATCACAGTGAACCTTTCTGCTTCGGACTATTCGTTGCCGGTGGCGGCGTTCACTTCGTTCGTCGATGGGACAAATGCCTGGCTGATATCGCATCTCCCTCAGTTGGGACCGGATTTCAGAGTGGAGAATTCCATCGGGAAGTTCATCAGCAGCGTGTTTGACCTGAACTCCATCCCGGGCCTGATAGAATCGGTGGCCTCCGTATTCGTATCCATAGGCGTGGCCATTTTCTCTATCGTGTTCATTTCATTCTTTTTTACTAAAGATCCTATGTTGTTCAGAAAAATTGTCGGATCAATGGTGCCTGACAGCATCGAGTCCAAAGTGATAGACGCTATCGGTGATATCGAGCACCTTCTGTCGAGATATTTCGTCGGGCTGCTGATAGAGGTGCTCGGCGTAGCTCTGCTTAACTTCCTGGGCCTCTGGGCATTTGCCCGTATCGGCTTCAATGCAGCAGTCAGTATCGCATTCATCACCGGCCTCATGAACATAATTCCTTATGTGGGACCGCTCGTAGGCACTGTGCTCGGAACGATACTTGCCACGGTGCTGAAATTCAGCGCTGTCGGTGTTGAGGTGCATTTCTGGGCGTTCATAGCATTGCTCCTGGCGATCTTCATCGTGACTCAACTGGTGGACAATTTCCTTTTCCAGCCGCTGATATATTCTACCAGCATCAAGGCGAGTCCTCTGGAGATTTTCATCGTGCTCCTTATTGCCGGCAACTTGGCCGGTGTCTTAGGAATGCTCGTTGCAATTCCGGCCTATACGGTTGCGAGGGTTATCGCCGTCCATTTCTTCTCCAACGTGAAGGCGATAAAACGCCTGGTCGGTGACAGTAAGGGGTAAACCTGCTTCGTGTGGCTCTAATGGGGGTGGAAAATAGATTTGAATAACTTTTAGATTTATATGATATGAAAAAGTCGATTGTAAGAATAATCTTTATTGCATTGGTGCTTGCTTCAGTGTCAATGCCTCTTTCCGCAAGGTCAAACAAATGGACGGTTTCCGGAGTGGAGTTGGCTTCGCCTGCTGCCACATATAAATTCGCCGGCCGGGACACCTGTGATCTGTTCCTGGATTTCTATCCTGCTTCTAAAGGCAGTTATACGGAGATAGACGGCAAACAGAAGCCGGCCATCATCTTTGCTTTCGGTGGCGGATTCGTTGCCGGACACAGAGACAAGCCTCATTACCAGCAGTGGATCAAACTCCTGAATGACAATGGCTATCCGGTATTTTCCATTGATTACCGTCTCGGTCTGAAGGGTGTCAATGCCAAGGGTGTCAAGATGATAGGCGCTGTCAGAAGGGCAGTCGAGATAGGCGTTGAGGATATGTTCTCAGCGACATCCTTCATTGTGAAAAATGCTGACAAGTTCGGGGTTAGTCCAGACAACCTGGTGCTTTCCGGTTCTTCTGCAGGTGCGATAATCGCTCTCCAGACAGAGTACGAATTGTGCAACCATTCGTCTCTTGCTTCCGAAATGCCTGAAGGTTTCAAATATGCCGGAGTGATTTCATTTTCCGGAGCGATTTATTCCACACATGGCAAGGTGAAATATGCCGATGCTCCTGCCCCTCAGCTTCTTCTGCACGGAACCAAGGACAGGGTTGTGACCTACAAGTCTATCCAGCTGTTCAATATCGGTCTCTTCGGTTCTTCCAAAATAGCCAAGAGGCTGGATGCCAGGGGTTATCCTTATACCATCGTGCGCTACAAGGACCACACCCACGACATCGCGGACCTGATGTATCACACTTTCCCTGAACAGCTCATATTCCTCGAGCAGTCAGTGATAAAGAAAACCGGCCGCAGCGCCGACATCCGCATGGATGACCCGTCAGTCCCGGTTGACAACACCCTCCGCACTCTCGGCGATTTGTACAAATGATCTACGCTCCGGTAAACGTCTCCGCGGTTACGTATTGACGCGTTTTTAGCGGTTCCGTACTTTTGCCCATGGAAATGTCAGTAGTCAGGATAACGTGTCTAGTCCTGAAAAAAGTTTACCGAGATTGAACAATAAGTAGTTAGGCGCATCGCGTAACTCGCTGAATATCAACGATTAAGCCGTTTTCAGAGTTGGAATTTTGGTAACTCTGAAAATGGCTATATCATTGATACTTAATGCTTTACAGGGTGCGCCAAAAATGTCGCATTAATCAATCACATATCCTTCCACATAACACAAAACGCTCAATCTTCACGCTCGCCACTCACCGACTCTCCAAATCACACTGTTCACCGGCTCTCCACTCTCGCCACCCATCGGCGCTCCACGCCGCTGAATCCACAAATAGCCCCGTAAACCCAAAAAATATTTGCTCAATGGCGAGCAGTTTTGTAAATTCGAAGAAAACTAAAACATTGAAGACCACATGACAAAGACTGTTTATCCGGCAGGTGTGCCGATTCATTTCTATTCCAAGGCCATTGACGGACAAGGTGTTTTTTATAGGACAGAGGACAAACTTGTTTTTCTGACATCATTGAGCTGCATTGTCAGGAAGTATGACCTGGATGTGATCTCATTCTGCCTGATGTTCAATCATTTCCATCTGCTTGTTAAAGTGAAGAGTTGCAGTCATACACTGAAGGCAATAGCAGAATTCAAAAAAGAATTTACTCGTCAATACAATTTGAGGTATGGTCGCAACGGAAGATTGTTTACCACTCCGACAGGGTGGGCAGAGAAGGACACATTGAAAAAATTACGCGGCTGCATCATATATATCTGCAACAATCCGGTAGCCGGATCATTGTGCAGAAACGCATTGACATATCGCTGGAATCTATTGGCATATAAAGACAGGCCAAACCCATTCTCCGATGTTATTATGAAGCGGCAATGTCGTAAAAAACTTAAGCATTGCATTGACCTTATCGAGCATAGGTATTCCTGCAACCAGCCTTTGAGCTACACAATGCTGGAAAACTTATTCGGCAATCTGGAAGAAAGCGAATTGCAGCAGATTCACGACTATATCGTATCGAGATACAACTTCCTGAACTATAATTCGATGAAATCCTGCTTCAGTGATTGGGAAAGCGCCTTATCGCTCATCGAATCAACTCAGGGTTCCGAATATGATTTGAACGAGGATTATGAGGATTATTCCAAATACGTAAAAATGCTTGATATCATGAAGCAACTTGGCTACAACTCTGATTGCCAGACGATTGACAATCTGACCGATGAAGATATCAAGACCATCACCTTACGTATCTATGGAATCCTGAATCCTCCGAGAAAACAAGTTCTGAAATTCCTTCACTTGACAGGGAAATAATGCATAATAACTTTCTGACGCTATGATGAAGTGTTTGACAATTGCGGTTCTGAGCCTTGCGATATTGGCCGGCTCTCACCAGATTTCTCGCGTAGAAAGCGACGGATCATGGGTATATCTGTACGACGAATCAGGGAAAAAGTACCAGACCCTCAGCGCAAACAGTGTAGGAGATGTCATTGGTGTTGCCGGCAATACATTCACCTCCCGCAACGGCAACTGGATCTATACTTGGGACAAAAACGGCAAGAGACTCAATACCCGTTCCGCCCGATAATCGGTAAGCGTCTCCGCGGTTACCGCATCACTATCTTCGAAAAACGGAATCCGAGTCCAGAAAAATTGCTTATGAACGAGAGACCTGTGCCGGCGAATGGTTCCTCCATGATAATGGCGTTGACATTGCTTTTGAAAGCAACAAACAATTTTACGGAGGTATTCTCATACGGTCTATCAAGAAGTCTGTCTCATATACTGTCGATGGAGAATTTATCAACGGCCCAAGAAAATGTTCTTGGCATATATTTGACGGTTTGAATGCTTTCGCCCATAATGAACGTATAACAAGAATCGAGGAGGCATCTGTTCGTGAGCAAATTAAGTCTAATGCTTTTGCCCGTCAGGGAATAAAAGATGACGATAAATTGTTCCGCTTCACCATTCCGTTTGAATTATGGAACCATAAAGGCTATAGCGGTTTCCCAAAGAAATAATTTCCTGATTATGATTCAAGACAACCAATGCAACAGAGTGTTCTTTTCCAGTCTGCTTAGGGAGCGCTGCCCCATAGCGTTCCGGGGACTGACAGAAGTCCTTGATAAATATGATGTTCCGTGGTCGCTTCTCGAAGGGACCAATGACATCTGGTGCAGGGACTATATGCCGCTGCAGGTGCGGCCGAACAGATTTGTCGCCTACAACTATAACCCGGACTACCTCCAGCACAGCGCAAAGGATAAGGCGTCCATCACTGACGGAAAAACCATTTGTGAGAATGCTGGACTTCCTTGCGAAGACTCCCTTCGGTGGCTTACCCTCGATGGCGGCAACGTGGTCAAGGCTGACGGTCGTGTGATTATGACGAGCAAACTTTTTGAGGAGAATCCGGGAATCGAACTTGCCTCATCAATACATCAGATCCAGAATGCAATAGGCGCGAGGTTGGTTATCTTGCCGTGGGATGCAAATGAGGAATTCGGACACTCAGATGGCATTTGCCGCTACATTGGCAATGACCGGGTACTGATGACGAACTATAAAGATTTTGACCCTGACATGGCCAAGCGTTTCCGCCGGATACTGAAGGCAAATTTCAAAAAGGTCATAGAACTGTCCTTCAGCACCCGCAAACCACACAAACACAGTTGGTCATACATCAACTGGCTTCAGACTGAACAGGGGCTGATTCTTCCTAAATTCGGCATTGATGAGGATGAGCAGGCATTCAAGCAGATTTCATCCCTGATGCCCGATTATGCAGGACGCATTGAAATGGTGGATGCCAATGACATAGTTATCCATGGAGGCTGCTTCAACTGTTGCAGTTGGACGATTCGGGAAGAACCTTGATCCGTAAGCGTCTCCGCGGTTACGTATTGACGCGTTTTTAGCGGTTCCGTATATTTGCCCATGGAATGTCAAGAACAGATTAACATGGAAACAAAAGAACCAGCTGATTCTGGCACAGTACGCGCACCACTTAACTCCCTGAATATCAACGATTAAGCCATTTTCAGAGTTGCCAAAACTACAACTCTGAAAATGGCTATGTTGTTGATGCTTAATGCTTTACAGGGTGCGCCTCAAGTATCGTCCTGATCTTGTTTTGCCCGATGAACTTCATGTTGCGATATCCGTCCCGTGCCCCGACAAGTTCACTGAGCCCCAGCACGCCCATAGACATGTTCATGCGCACTCCGAAGCCTCCCACGCCCTGACACGTCCAGCACACTCTGCACGTCCAGCACGCTCTGACACGTCAAGCACGTCCCGATCGTTCACGCGCATCTCCAAGCAGCTCGCACAACAGGCGTGCGGGCTATTTGATGGCGGCCATCTTGCCTAAGGCGAGCTCAACCAGCTTTCTTACCTGTGGCTTGTAGTCAGGATTGCTGTTCTTGAGGTATCTGTTGGCGATGGCGCAGCAGACAGTGCCGGCCTGATGACCAAGATGTGCGGCAAGACCTGCTACGGCAGAACTCTCCATCTCGAAGTTCGTGATGCGGTAATCGCCGAATCTGAACGACTCGAAAGTGTCGAGCATGTCAGGCATTGCCAATGGCAGTCTCACCACTCTTCCCTGAGGACCGTAGAAACCTTGAGCTGAGATAGTTACGCCTCTGACAGTGCAGTCTTTGAATGCCTCGATAAGCTTGTCGCCGGCCTTCACGAAATATGGAGAGCCGAGATAGCTGTTCCAGTGTGTGTGCACCTTGAACGCATCCTCCATTTCAGAGATATTGATCTTGTCCCTGTCGGCGTACCAGTTCAGCAGACCGTCGCAACCGACTGATATCTCGGAGAATATGAATGAGCCGATAGGAATGTCGGGCTGGATGGCGCCGCTCGTGCCGATTCGCAGCAGAGTAAGCGTCCTGTGCTCAGGCTTTACCTCACGGGTCTTGAAATCAACATTTGCCAATGCGTCAAGTTCCGTCAGGACAATGTCGATATTGTCAGTTCCGATACCGGTGGACAGCACCGTGATGCGCTCCCCGTGATATTTTCCCGTGATGGAAACAAACTCTCTGGACTCGTGTCTGAACTCCTTCTCCTCGAGGAATTCACCGACCATATCCACACGGCCAGGATCGCCTACAAGAATCACCTTGTCGGCAAGTTCTTCAGGTTTCAGATGAATGTGAAACACTGAACCATCATCATTGATTATAAGTTCTGATTCTGGTATTCTCATATCTTTATCGTTTTAATAGTTGAACAATAACCGCCCCTCGGCGGTGCTATAATCTGCTAATATACAAAAAAAGCCCGTTATTCAAAAATCCGCTGAGCCAGTTGTTGCAGAATGCAATCGGCTTATTCCAGAACGTAATCGGCTTATTCCAGAATGTAATCGGCCAGCTCTTCCGCAGACGACGCGATTTTCCACGGATGCCCGTTTTCCAGTTCCTCTCTCGAGCGGAAACCCCAAGTGACACCCACAGTACGCACGGCAGCATTGGCCCCGGTCTGCATATCTACATCAGAATCACCGACATACACCACCTGGTCGAGCCCGATGCCGGGAACCTCCGCCATTATCTGATGCACGATTGCCGGGTCCGGTTTTATCGGCTGTCCCTCTCTTTGGCCCAGCACCTTGACGAACCGGAACTCGCTGAAAAAGTGACGGATAAGCTTCTCCGCGCCCTCCTGATATTTGTTCGAGGCCAATGCCGGGATGACTCCTGCCTCCGTAATTTTCTTCAGCATCCCGACAATGCCAGGGTAAGGCTTGGTGCAGTCGCACATGTGAGCGTCGTAGTACGAGAGAAAATATGAAGCCATCTTCCGGATGTTCTCCTCATTGTCCTGCCCCTGCGGCACCGCGCCCCTGAACAGATTGTAGATGCCTCTGCCACAGAGCGTATAATAGTCATTGACAGGTCTTTCCGCGAAACCGCACTCCTTCAGCGCGAAGTTCGTGGCATTGCCGAGGTCCTCTACGGTGTCCAGCAAAGTCCCGTCCAGATCAAAAATAACAAGTTTTGTCATAATTCTACTTTTTGTTAGGCTGGCGTTCAGCCGCAGTCCCGTCTTTTTTCGCATTGAGACTTACTCTGATGCCAGTCAGTCCATTTTTCTTGACGCCAAGCGCCCTGTCCGCGATAATGAATTCAGACACAGGGTCTTCGATATATTTCACCACGGCACGTTTGAGCGGACGGGCTCCATAATTCGGATCGAAACCCTCTTCGGCAATGAACTTCTTGGCAGAAGGAGTGACATTGATCCGGTAGCCCGCCTCCTCGGCCCTCTTCTTCAAATCATTCAGTTCAATGTCGATAATCCTGAAAATGTCCTCCTTCTCCAGCTCGCGGAAGAAAATCTTCTCATCCACGCGGTTGAGAAACTCCGGCGGGAACGCCTTCTTCACGGCTTTCTCCAATACCAGTTGCCTGTTTACGGAAACATTCCGTCCTATCGTGCTGAATCCTACGCCTTTGCCGTATTCCTGGATGTCACGGCTGCCGACATTGGAAGTCATTATCACTATGGTATTCTTGAAACTTACAGTCCTTCCTTCACTGTCTGTCAGACGGCCGTCATCGAGCACCTGCAGCAGCAGATTGAATATGTCCGGGTGCGCTTTCTCGATTTCATCCAGCAGAACCACGCAATAAGGCTTTCTGCGCACTTTTTCGCTCAGCTGTCCGCCTTCCTCATAGCCCACATAGCCCGGAGGCGCGCCGATCAGTCTGGATACGGTGAACTTCTCCATATATTCACTCATGTCGATTCGCACCATATTGTCCTGAGAATCAAAAAGATACTCAGCGATGCACTTGGCAAGTTCCGTCTTTCCTACACCGGTAGGGCCGAAGAAGAGGAACGAACCGATAGGCCTGTCAGGGTCCTTAAGACCTGCACGGTTACGCTGGATGGCGCCTACAACCGTACCGATAGCCTCATCCTGTCCGATGATCCGGCTCTTCAGCCGTTCCTTCATTTTCAATATCCTGTGCCCCTCTGATTCTGCCACCTTATTTACAGGAATCCCGGTCATCTTGGACACCACAGTAGCGATATCCTCCTCATTGACAATGCCTTCGCTTCTCTTGACGGACTTCTTCGCTGAACCGCAGCGCAGCCTTATCATTGACCCGGCCTCATCCATCGCATCGATAGCCTTGTCCGGCAGCTGCTGGTCCGGAATATATCTGTCAGTCAGCCTCACACAAGCCTCAATCGCCTCATCGGTATAGCGGATTCCGTGGTATTCCTCATAGTTCGGCTTCAAATGCTGGAGAATGGACATCGACTCTTTCAGGTCAGTAGGCTCCACGACGATTTTCTGGAAACGCCTGTCGAGCGCCCCGTCCTTCTCCACGATTTTGGTGAACTCGTCCATGGTCGTGGCGCCGATACATTGGATTTCACCCCTCGCAAGCGCAGGCTTGAGCATATTGGCCGCATCAAGACTGCCCTGGCCGCCTCCCGCACCGACAATCGTATGGAACTCGTCGATGAACAGGATAATGTCCGGGTCGCTGCTTGCCGCCTTGATGATGGACTTCACACGCTGCTCGAAATCGCCGCGGTATTTGGTTCCCGCCACCACGGACGCGATATCCAATGAAATGATCCGCTTCTTCGCCAAAACGCTTGATATGGAGCCTTCTGCAATCCTCAGGGCAATGCCTTCCACAATCGCGGACTTCCCGACGCCCGGCTCGCCGATGAGCATAGGATTGTTCTTTTTCCTCCTGCCGAGAATCTCGATCAGCCTCGAAATCTCCCGGTCGCGCCCCACCACAGGATCCAGCTTGCCTTCGGCCGCCGCTTTTGTCAGGTCAATGCCGAATTCACAGATGTCGTTTACAGGCTCCTTCTTCTGGGCCTGCTCAACATCATTGACCTCATCGCCGTCGTCACTGGTCTCGCTCTGTCTGTCCAGCATCCCGTTCTTCGACATATAGGTAAGGATGCGGCCATAGTCAATGCCGATATTCCTCAAGTAGGTCGAGCCGTAACAGCTTGTGGTCCTGCACAATGCGAGAAGCAGATGCTGAGGCGTGGCCTCTCTGCTCTTGAGTTTTGTGGACTCAAGTATGGTGATGCTCAGTATGTTCTGCGATGCTCTGGAGAACGTGATGTTCTCCATTTCCGAATAAGGAATCTGCTCATTGGTGAATATTCGGCTGTCAATGAACTTTTTCATCGAGTCCGTATCTGCCCCCAGACCTGTCAATGTCCTGCAGGCGTCATTGTCCGCATGCCTGATGATGCCCAGGAAAAGGTGGTCAGGGCCGATTCCGTAACTTCCGGTCCGGAGAGCCTCCTCTCTGGCGTACCCGATAATGGTGTTCAGTTCGTCCGATATTTTTATTTCCATCTGCATTTCTAAAATACTTCTTATGCAAAAATATATCCTTTATGCTGATAAACCAAAAAAATGGCCCTAAAGGGATGTTAGTATAAATTCAAGTTTGTTTCGGTGATAAAAATTTTGTAATTTTGTACGTTTTATAGAGTACAATGCGGAGAGCGTGGCATTATGTTCAAGAAGCATTGACAAGTAAGAAATTTTTGTAGAAAAAATGGATAATATGGAGGAGAATAAGAATTCTGTTGAACCGCAGGAAGAGGAAACAGGAATGAAGGGCATCATCGAAGAGGTGAACATTGATGAGGAGATGAGGTCGGCCTACATTGACTATTCAATGTCGGTAATTGTTTCCAGAGCGCTTCCTGACGCGAGAGACGGACTGAAACCTGTGCAGCGCCGTGTGCTGTTCGGAATGGAAGGACTGGGACTGGACTACTCAGGACAGACCAAGAAATCTGCGAGAATCGTCGGTGAGGTGCTCGGTAAGTTCCATCCGCACGGAGACTCAAGTGTCTATGATGCCATGGCCCGTTTGGCTCAGGACTGGAACCAGAGATACCCGCTTGTATTCGGTCAGGGTAACTTCGGTTCAATGGACGGTGACCCTGTCGCTGCAATGCGATATACCGAGGCGAAGCTCGAAAAATTGGCGAACGATGTCCTCGGCGATATGGAGAAGGACACAGTCGATTTCCAGCTGAACTTCGATGATACGATTCTGGAGCCTACGGTTCTGCCTACCAAGGCGCCGCTCCTGCTTCTGAACGGTTCCGCAGGTATTGCGGTAGGTATGGCTACCAACATGGCCCCTCACAACTTGGGCGAGTGCTGCGATGCCATCTGTGCATACATTGACAATCCTGACATTGACACTGACGGCCTGATGCACTACATCAAGGGTCCTGATTTCCCTACCGGAGGTATCATTCAGGGCATCCAGGGCATCAGGGAAGCTTATGAGACAGGCCGAGGAAGAGTGGTCATGCGCGCAAAGACGGAGATTGAAGTGGACAACAACGGCCGTGAGACCATCGTAGTCACCGAGATTCCGTACATGGTGAACAAGAAAGAAATGCTCGAGAGAATCGGCCAGATGGTCGATGACAAGAAGATCGAGGGCATTACCTATATGAATGACGAGACTTCCCGCGAAGGCGTGAGAGTGATTTTCAGAGTGAAACAGGGTGCCAATTCCAATGTCGTCCTGAACACGCTGTTCAAATACACTCCTCTCCAGTCAAGTTTCGCCATAAACAATGTGGCACTCGTCAAGGGCCGTCCAAGGACATTGAGCCTCAAGGATATAATAAAGGTGTTCGTGGACTTCAGGCACGAAGTCGTAGTCAGAAGGACTAAGTTCGACCTGGAAAAAGCCCAGAAGAGAGCCCATATCCTCGAAGGTCTCATCAAGGCCATCGACGTTATCGACGAGATCATCAGAATCATCAGGGCTTCCAAGACTGTCGATGAGGCCAAATCTACATTGATCAGTACATTTGCATTCTCCGACGCACAGGCGACAGCCATCGTGGAGATGAAACTCCGTCAGCTCACCGGACTCGAAAGAGAGAAACTCCAGGCAGAGTACGACGAACTGGAGAAATTCATTGCATGGTGCAATGACGTACTTGCAAATCCTGCAATGCAGATGGACATCATCAAGAGCGAAACCCAGGAACTCAAAGCCAAATACGGCGACAAGAGAAGGTCTGAAATCGTACCTAACGCGGAAGAGTTCAATCCTGAGGACTTCTATGCCGATGATGATGAGGTGATTACGATTTCCCACTTCGGATATATAAAGAGGACTCCGCTTGCAGAGTACAAGACACAGAACCGTGGAGGCGTAGGCATGAAGGGCAGCGCTACAAGGGATGAGGATTTCATCGAGCATTTGTATGTGGCCAATATGCACAGCACGATGCTCTTCTTCACAGAGCAGGGCAGATGCTTCTGGCTGAAGGTTTACGAAGTTCCTGAGGGTTCCCGTTCATCCAAGGGCCGCGCCATCCAGAACGTTCTCAGCATTCCTGATGACAAGATCAAGGCCATCATCAATGTGCCTACATTGACGGACGAGGAGTATATCAACAATCACTACATCATTCTCGCGACCAAGGAGGGCATCATCAAGAAGACCTCTCTCGAAGCTTACTCGAGACCGCGCCAGAAAGGTGTCAATGCCGTAAATATCCGCGAGGGAGACGAACTGCTCGAGGCAATCCTCACCGACGGCAAGTCGGAAGTGCTTATCGCGAGCCGTAACGGAAGATGCGTAAGATTCGATGAGTCAGATGCAAGACCTCTCGGCAGGACAGCTACCGGAGTGCGTGGCATCAATCTTGATGAGGATGACTATGTTATCGGTATGGTATGCTATGAACCAGAGGCTGAGGATGCTTCAGCGCATACGCTTCTTGTGATTGGCGAGAAAGGTCTTGGAAAGCGTACTGACTTCGAAGAGTACCGCAAGACGAGCCGTGGCAGCAAGGGTGTGCGCACGATGAACATCACCGACAAGACAGGCAAACTGGTGGCTCTGAAGAATGTGACGGAAGAGAATGACCTGCTGATCATCACTCAGAGCGCGCTCATCATAAGGATGGCGGTTTCCGATATCAAACTTGCAGGACGTAACACCCAGGGTGTGAAACTTATAAACATCAGGGACAATGACTCCATCGCTTCCGTGTCAGTAGTTGCGAAGAGCGATGAGGAAGATGTCCCGGAACAGAATGAAGGACAGACCGGGGAGGGAAATGCTCCGGAGGCTGCACCGGAATCTGCTGAATAGTTGAATACTAACATTGAAAAAATATCAGATATGAAAAAAATTCTTCTCGCATTGGCGATGTTCGCCGCTATTCAGGTGGCTGATGCACAAGTAAAATCTGCTGCTGACGTCAAGAAGTCTGTAGAAGCTGCAGAAGCTGCAACACAGAATGTCAAGAAGGCTGTGAAGACAGCTACCTGGCTGAAGCTCGGTCAGGAATATGTAAAGGCCTATGACGCTCCTACAGGAAACATCCTTCCTGGTTCAAACAAGACAGAGCTTACTCTCATGATGGGTTCAGAGAAACCGGTTTCATCAGAGGAGGTTACTGTCAATAACGAGAAATACACCAAGGACGTGTATGCTGACAAGAATCTTTATTTCAACCAGAACGGACAGCTCGTCATCATCGAGGTGACCAAGCCGGTTTATGAAGATGCACTCGAAAGAGCTGTCAAAGCATATCAGAAAGCTTATGAGCTCGATGAGAAGCATGCCAAAGACAAGGACGTGGCTGCTGCATTTGACTACATCGGCCAGAAATATGTTTCAGAGGCTTTCAACAAATACACATTCGGCGATGTTGCCACAGCCAGCAAACTCTTCGAGAAAGCTGCTGATGTAGAGGCACTTGCTCCGCTTTCAAAGATTGATACAAGCGTCATCTACAATGCCGGTTTCACCGCAATGGCAGCCAAGGACAACGAGAGAGCGCTCAAATTCTTCAAGAGATGCTATGACCTCGGTTACTACTACGAAGGTGGTGAGGTCTTCGCAAGACTCGCTGAGGTGGACACATTGAACACCAAGAAATACCTCGAGGAAGGTTTCAGCAAATTCCCTCAGAGCCAGAGCATTCTCATCGGTCTCATCAACTACTATCTGAAGAACAATGAGGATACTGAGACTCTCTTCGGCCTTCTCGACAAGGCTAAGGCAAACGAGCCGAACAATGCTTCTCTCTTCTATGTTGAGGGTAACATCCGTGCACAGCTCGGTCAGATCGACAAGGCTGTAGTCGCTTATGAAGAGTGCGCCAAGATCAATCCTGAATATGAATATGGCTTCATCGGTGAAGGCACAATGTTCTACAACCGTGCAATCGAGCTCCAGACCAAGGCTCAGGAGGAAATCGACGATGCCAAATATATGGCACTGGTAAAGGAATTCGAGGAAAGTCTGAAGTCTTGTATCGCTCCGTTCGAGAAAGCCTTCGAAATCACCAAGGATGCCAACATCAAGGCCGGTATCGCTTCTTACCTCAAGAATGCATTCTACCGTTTCCGTGAGGAATCTGCCGAGAATCAGACAAAGTACGAAAAGTACGCTGAGATTGCAAAATAAGTCTTGATTGACGTTTCTTATAGCGGATGGCTCGAGTCGGTTGACTTAAGCCATCCGTTTTTTTGTGGCGGGACTTCAATCCTGACTGTTTTTTTACTATATTCGCAGTCTGTATGCAAAGCCTTGCGGACAGCAGTGCCGCAGGTCCATTGACAGAAATCCTGTCCGTGGGAGGGAAACACGGTGTGAATCCGTGGCAGTTCCCGCTACTGTTAGTCTTTCCGGAAGACAAGTCAGAATGCCTCTTTGCATATTGTTACATCGGTTCCGCCTGCGGAGGACGGGCGGCTGGTGCATCGGTGCGGAGTGTGTGAGCGGTCCGCATGTTGCTCTGTATGTCTGCTGCCTTTTCTGGCGCGGAATCGGTGATGTTTTGTAGAATAGTCAGGTCACCGATGAACAGAATCTCATCATGTCTTTCAGCCTTGTGCACGTTCTGTATTACAGTCGCGGCACAGGAGCCTTCCGTATCCATGTCTGAAAAGGCAGATACGATACGTCTCCTGAAGGAATCGGTGATTGTGGCAGCACCGGCCTTGCCGAAATATCGTGAGACCATACCCGCCCAGACATTGACAGGAGACGAACTGGAAAGGCTGAACAGCCTGTCTGTCGCTGACGCTGTGCGCTATTTTTCCGGTGTCCAGCTGAAGGACTATGGAGGAGTTGCAGGACTCAAGACCGTGAATGTCAGATCGTTGGGTGCGGCCCATACGGCTGTTTTCTATGACGGACTCCAGATCGGCAACGCGCAGAACGGTCAGGTGGACCTCGGCCGCTTTTCCCTCGACGAAATAGGCGAAATCTCGCTTTACAACGGCCAGAAAAGTGATATCTTCCAGCCCGCCAAGGATTTCGGCGCATCCTCGTCCATCTATCTCCAGTCTGCCCGTCCGGTATTTTCAGAAGGGCGCAAGGTCAATGTAAAGGCTACATTGAAAACAGGCTCCTTCGGCCTGCTGAATCCCTCTGCGTCAGTCGCATTCCGTCTTTCGGACAACATTTCGCTTACCGTTTCGTCCGGTCTGACCAATGCTTCCGGGCGTTATCGGTTCAGGTGCCGCGGATATGACCAGCTCGGCCGCCTATCTTATGATACTACGGCTGTAAGGCACAACGGTGACATATTTTCTGTACGCTCCGAAGCTGCTCTCTACGGCAAGACCAAGACCGGCAACTGGTCCGTCCGTGCCTATAACTACCATTCGGACAGGGGAGTGCCCGGCGCCATCGTGAGCAATGTCTTCCGTAACGGAGAGCGTATGCGTGATGACAATTTCTTCGTGCAGGGCAGGGCGGTGAATGTCTGGAGCCGGAAATTCAGGTCAATGTTCAATGCCAGATATGCCTACGACTACACTTTCTACGAAGACAAGGACAGCCGTTCATTGCATGTCACCAACACATATCGCCAGAATGAACTGTATTTCTCGACTGCGAATATGTGGCAGGCGTTCAGCCGGATGGATGTTTCATTGTCCTATGATTTCCAGTGGAACAGCTTGGATGTCGCGAATTACATGTCCGGAAATGCTGTTTTTCCCCGCCCGTACCGGCTGACCAATATGGTCTCGCTCGCCGCTTCGTTCGACTTCGGAAGGCTGAAGATGCAGGGAAGCGCATTCGGCCAGTTCGTCAGCGACAAGTCCAGGGAATTTGATAATGTCAATGACAAGCGTTCGGAGCTGTCCCCGGCATTCTATGTGTCATATAAGCTCTTGAGAAGTAAGGAGTTGTATGTAAGGGCGTTCTCCAAACGCTCATTCCGGATGCCGACGTTCAATGACCTCTATTATACGAATTCCGCAAATGCTCTGCTCAAGCCCGAGAGCACAATCCAGACGGATCTGGGGACCGAGTATTCAGACCGGTTCTCTTTCTTCACCGTCCACCTGTCTGCCGATGCATATTGGAATATGGTGAAAGACAAGATAATAGCTTATCCCAACGGGCAGCAGTTCCGCTGGACAATGCTGAATCTCGGAAAGGTGGACATCCGTGGGGTGGATGTGTCCGCTGACGTGGCCGTAGATATATCTAAGCTAAGATTGGCCGCAAGGCTGCAGTACTCGTTCCAGAAGGCGATAGACATTACGGACAAGACCACGTTCTACTACAAGAATCAGATTCCGTACGCTCCTGAGCACAGTGGTTCTGCGGTTTTGTCCGCGGAGTACTCGGGGTGGAGTCTGAACTACAGTTTCCTGTACACGGGAGGGCGGTACAGCCACAAGGAAAATACCCGGAAGAACTATCTCCAGCCGTGGTACACGAGTGACCTGTCGCTGCAGAAGAAGATGAAGTTGAAGGCCAATGTCCTGAAAATCACTGCTGAAGTGAACAATGTGTTCAATCAGGATTACGAGGTGGTGCTGAATTATCCTATGCCAGGGATAAACTTCAGATTAACAGTTGGTTATGAATTGTTTTAAACTTATTTATACGTATGAAGACTACATTTGACTTTTTTGGCAGGGCGGCATTGGTGCTGACTTTTGCTGTTGCGGCTGCTACTGCCTGCCGCAAGGATGAGGTTCCGGTTTATCCTGGAACTGACATTACACCATCTGATTATGAAATCGTGGATACTCCGGCGGAACCAGGAGCGAATCCGGTGGGACTTTATGTGCTCAATGAAGGCAACTATGGCAGCAACAAGGCTCAGCTGGACTTTTTCAATTTCCGCACTTCGTCTTATATCAGGGATATATATACTGACTACAATCCGGATGTCGTGAAGGGTCTTGGTGATGCAGGAAATGATGTGCAGGTCTATGACGGCAAGCTGTTCGTCGTGGTGAACAATTCCCATAAAGTGGAAATTCTCGGAGCCAATTCGGTGAAGCGAATTGCCAAGGTGGATATTCCTAACTGCCGTTCGATCGCTTTTGACGGGGACTGTGCCTATGTGACTTCTTATGTTGCATTGAAGCCTTTGGAGACGCCTGACCAGAAGGGCGCTGTCTATCGTATTGACCTGAATACTTACAAGATTACCGGGGAAGTGTCTGTGGGATACCAGCCTGAACAGCTTGTAATCAAGGGCGGAAAGGCATATGTGGCCAATTCCGGCGGTTTTCGTGCTGGATATGACAATACGGTTTCTGTCGTGGATCTGGCGTCAATGTCTGTGGATTACACTATTGAGGTGGTTCCGAATCTGCAGAAAATGCTGGAGGATGAGAACGGCAATCTCTGGGTGTCTTCTTTCAGCGGCAAGCTCAGTTGCCTGAAGGCGAAGGACGGCAAATATGCTCTTGCATCGTCGATTGATTTTCCTGTTTCCTCTATGGCTTATTACAAGGGTGAGCTGTATCTCATTGGCACTGCATATGATGCGAACTATAAGGCTACTTATTCATATGCCAAGGTCAATGTGAATACGGGCGCGGTGTCATCTGACAAGATTATCACAGATGGTTCTGACAGTTCTGTAAAGGCTCCGTACTCGATATCGGTAAATCCGTCCAACGGCGACATCTACATAGCTGATTCACCGGACTTCACCGCCAGTGGCAAGCTCTTCTGCTATACCAATGCCGGCAAACTAAAATGGTCTGTCCGCACCGGCAACATCCCCGGTCACTTCGCCTTCCTTTATAAGTAGTCGAAACATTCCGGACAAATATTTTCTTATTGAATCGGCATTGGAACAGAGTGGCTACGCTCCAAAAAGAGTGCGCTCCGCCCCATCTGTTCCAATGCCTTTTTAATATATGCTGTTGTCAGTCGGATGTATATACCGTTATACTGTTGTCCGGCGGACTATTTCTGCAGATAAAAGTATTTCCAGAGGGGAGCGGCCATGAGGGCCTGCTTGAGCTGGTCATTGATGAGGAGATCTCGGACGTCGGCTTCGTTCAGGAGCACGACTTCGAGGTCTTCCGTGCTGTCAAGGTGCTGTGAGCCTGTTTTCTTGACGCCTTTTGCCAGGAAACAATGCGAAAGGTTGTCGGTGGTGCTGGGGTTTGCTGAGATGGTCATGAACTCGGTCCATTCTCCGTCGCCATAGCCGGTTTCCTCCATCAGTTCGCGTTTTGCAGCCTCCATGGGGCTTTCGCCCGGTTCGATCACGCCGGCAGGAATCTCATAGCAGGTCTTGCCGAGGCCGTGGCGATACTGCCTTTCGAAAATGAATTTGCCGTCATCGGTCAATGCGATTACATTGACCCAATCGGGATATTCAAGTACGTAGAACTCAGGGTTTTGCCTTCCGTCAGGGAGTTCCACGCAGTCCTTTCTGACTGTCAGCCACGGGCGGCGGAACAGATATTCGCTCTTGAGAACTTTCCATTTTCCCTTTTCGGTTATCGCGTCTTTCATATCGATCATTGTTGCGTATCCTGACAAAGATAACTCATTTTTACGTACATTTGCACTCCCAAATACGCGGAATTATGGACAATGCTATAGAAATATTCACTCTGATAACAGGAATTCTTTTCATTATCCTCGAAATCAGACAGAGCAATTATATGTGGGGCGTGCAGATATTGACAGGAATCTCCTCTGTGGTGCTGTTCTGCCGTCAGGGACTTTATGCATCATCGGCATTGAACGTATATTACGTGGTTACCGCGGTCTGGGGCTTCATCAGCTGGCGCCGGGATTCGGATTCCATTGCCGGTGACGCGCAGCAGATACATTTGCGTAAAATATCATTGAAAGTATTGGCTGTCAGCGTATTGCTGCAGGCGGTCGGCACGGTGGCATTGATATGTGTCCTTAGGGCTCTCGGCGATCCGATGTCGTCCCTCGATGCCGCTATTACGGTCCTGAGCCTGATCGCGACCTGGTGGCTGATACGCTCTTACAAAGAACAATGGCTGCTGTGGATAGTGGCTGACCTGATGTACGTCGTGATGTGCGGCTGCCAGGGCCTCTACTGGATGGCTGCCCTGTATCTGTTCTATACGCTTTCTGCAGCCTATGGTTTCGTGCATTGGCGCAAGAAGGGCAAATACGTGGAAGAGAGCGGGTTATAATGCTCCGTCCATAATGTCTGCAGCCGGCTTACCCGCTTCTAAAAGGCTACGCATCTTTTTCATATAGGGAGCCGTGTGCTCATAGTACATCCTGAGCCCGGCGCATAGCGAATTCAGCCCTGCCTCTCCGGATTTTGTGGTGGACAGGCGATGTTTGGGGCATTCTCCATGACAGAGCCGTACCCATTCGCAGCGTCTGCATTTGGCAGGAAGAGAATTGCGCTTGTCAATGCCGAAGGCTACGGACTGCTGTGACCCTGCAAGGTCTTTCAATGATGACGTGGAGATGTTGCCCAAGCGGTATTCCGGATAGACGAAATGATCGCAGACATATACATCTCCGTTGTGTTCCACTACGAGGTTTCCTCCGCAAGTCTCACAGAATGAGCAGGTTCCTGGTGAAAGACCGCACCATGAGGCCAATGTGGCATCGAATGCTCCCACGAAATAGCTGCCGACATCGTTCTTTACCCACCAGTCGAAAATTTCGCACAGGAATTTCCCATAGCCGATATCGCTGACGGACCATAGGCCGAAGCCGTCACTGTCGGTGTCAGGAGGAACCATTGACGGGCGTAAGTTCCTCATCTGACGTCCATTGGCATTGACCTGAAACTTTATTTTTTCGACGACGGGAAGAAACTGCATGAAGCGGCTGCCTGTCGATTTGAGGAACTGGTAGATCTCCAGGGCATGCCCTTCCGAGGCTTTGGAAACGGCAGTCAGGGTGTTGAATTCAGCGCCAGAGCGGAGCAGGTTCTTCAAGCCGGCGATTACTTTCCGGAAGGATGGGGCGCCGGCCTTGCTGCTGCGGTATGTGTCGTGTATGTGCTCCGGGCCGTCGATGGAGAGTCCGATGAGGAAATTCTCCGCAGCGAAAAAATCTGCCCATTCCAGGGTTATGAGTGTGCCGTTTGTCTGGAGAGTGTTGTGCACGATCTTGCCGTCAGCATATTTTTTCTCGAGGGCGACGGCTTTCCGGTAGAAATCCAGGCCTGCCATCAGCGGCTCGCCGCCGTGCCAGTTGAATGTGACTTCAGGGGTTTCGCAGGTGGAGAGATAATCGCGTATCGCACGTTCCAGCAATTCCTCCGACATCACTGGCTCGTGTCCTCCGTAGAGGCGAGACTTGTCCAGATAGTAACAGTATCTGCAGTCAAGATTGCAGAGCGAACCGCATGGCTTTATCATCAGGTTGAATGATATGGGGCCGGTTATCCTTGCTGCATCTGCGAGAGTGATAGTGCTCTTGAACGTGTCGTCTCTTTCCATGGAGGTATATAAATGAAAAAAGGGAAAGCTTAGCACATCGCACCGCTACGACCTCCTACCCTTGCTGCCTTCCGGCCCTGGGGGAGTTTGGAGGGAGCTGGTCGTGTACGACTTTCCCACTGCAAATATACTGCTTTTTGTCAAATCTGCAAAGTCTGACAGGCCAATCCGGCTATTTTCTTAGTCCAGGTTGGTAAAGATGAAAGGAAGAATGTCATCTACCTGACTGAATTTCAGGATCTTGTCTTTTCCGTAGAAGAGGACGCTCATCTTTCCGCCGCTGACTTTCTGGTACTCGGCCATGACCTGGCGGCAGGCTCCGCATGGAGCAGTGATGCCGCTGTTCAGCAGGCCGTTCTGTGCCCCTGTTATGGCAATGCTCCTCATCTGGAGGTCCGGATGGTTCGCGTGAGCTGCAAACATAGCCGTCCTTTCCGCGCAAAGTCCTGACGGATAAGCCGAGTTCTCCTGATTCGCTCCGGTGACAATGCTTCCGTCGGACAGTCTCACGGCAGCCCCGACATTGAAGTTGGAATATGGCGCATATGAGCCTGCCAATGCCTTTTCGGCGGCTTCGCAAAGCTCTCTGTCCTGCGGTTCAAGTTCCTGTACGGAACCGAATTCCTGATAGTCTATTTCTATTTTCTTGTTTGTCATAATGTGTTGTAATTTGCGGCTAGTATCGGACAATGTTCCGAATCAATGACTGCCAAACGTTTCAAATATAGTAATTTTTCTCTGATTTAGGTATCTTTGCGGCTGTCAAGGCGCTATTGACAAGATTCTTTAGCCCCAAAAGTGAAAATATTTATGAAAGTTTGTGTAGGATTATCCGGAGGTGTGGACTCCAGTGTGGCCGCTCTGTTGCTCAAACAGCAGGGTTACGATGTTTTTGCGATGTTCATGCAGAACTGGCACGACACGGAAGGGACATTGCACGGTGACTGCGAATGGGAAGAAGACAAATTCGTGGCCGAAATGGTCGCGAGGAAAATAGGTATCCCGTTCTATTTCATTGACTTGAGCAATGAATACCGTCAGCGTGTGGTGGACTATATGTTCGATGAATACTCCAAGGGAAGAACGCCGAACCCGGACGTGCTCTGCAACAGGGAGATAAAGTTCGACGCATTCCTGAAGGCCGCTCAGAAAATGGGCGCGGATATGGTGGCCACCGGGCATTATTGCCGTAAGGAACCTGCGCTCGACGCTGAAGGGAACCAGATTGTCAATGACGGCAAGCCTGTGTGGCGCATCCTGGCTGGTTCGGATCCGAACAAGGACCAGAGCTATTTCCTGTGTCAGCTTACTGAAGATCAGCTTTCCAAGGCATTGTTCCCTATAGGTGACATCTGCAAGCCGGAAGTGCGACGGCTCGCTGCGGAAGCGGATTTGCCTTCAGCAGAGAAAAAGGACTCCCAGGGCATCTGCTTCGTGGGAAAAGTGGACCTTCCGGTATTTCTCCAGCAGAAGCTCAAGTCTGTGGAAGGTGACGTGGTCGAAGTATATGACGCCTTCTATGAAGATTCTCCGCAGTACTGTTTCCTCAGGGATACGATGTCTTCCATCCTGAAAAACCGCTTGGCGGGTGATGCGGAGATGATAACTGATTATATATCAGATGACGAGGCTGCACATTCTCAGGCCGGGGATTATGAGGGAGGCTGCCATGCGGAGTCTGTCTATTCTTATGACAGTATCTGTGCATTGTCAGATGAGGACCTTCTGCGCCTGTCCCGTCCGGTTACGTATGAGTCGATAAAATTCGAGACTGAGACATACCGCTCCGGTAAGCGTCATGTCAAGAAAACCCGTTATAAATCAAATCCTTACGGTGCTGTAGTAGGCCGTCACGAGGGAGCCCAGTTCTATACCATCGGTCAGCGCAAGGGCCTGAACATCGGAGGCCATAAAGACTCGCTTTTCGTGATTTCCACTGACATTGAAAACAATATAATATATGTAGGGGAGGGACACCGGCACAAGGGCCTTTCGCGCAGTTGCCTGATGGTCGCGCCTGAAGAGATCCATTGGATCCGGGAGGACTTGCGTATGAAGGATGGAGAAATACGCCGGTACAGAGTGCGTATCCGTTATCGCCAGCCGTTGCAGGATGCGCTGCTGGTCAAGAGGCCGTCTGGTTTGTTCATTCTTTTCGAAACACCGCAGAGAGGCATCACGCCGGGGCAGTTCGCCGTGTGGTATGACAGGGATGAGATGATTGGCTCAGGGGTAATATAAGAAATCTATCCTCGAAAATCCTCCACAAATCTTTACTGACGTGTTTTTTGCGCATACATAACAAAAAAAATCAGGCGGAAAAACTTCCGTCTGATTCTTTTTTGGGAGCCACTCAAGGGGTTCGAACCCTCGACCTGCGCATTACGAATGCGCTGCTCTACCAACTGAGCTAAAGTGGCAATTCGTTCCTCTCTGAACGAAATGGATTGCAAATGTAATGCTAAAAGCTTATTTTTGCAAGGATTGACCATCGAAATATTTGATAGTTATGAAAAATATAGGAAAAATGTTGTTGACATTGGCATCAGTTGCTGCTGTGGCGTCCTGCGCGGACTGCAATAACAAGAAGAAAGGCGATTTCAAGTACCTCGTGGATGAGTTTGCTGATATCAAGATCATGCGGTATCAGATTCCCGGGTGGGAAAAATTGACATTCAAACAGAAAGAGTATGTCTATCACCTGAGCGAGGCTGCAAAATTCGGATGGGACATTTACTGGGACCAGAACTGCAAGGACAATCTCGCAGTGAGAAAGGTGCTGCAGAACATCATTGAAAATTACAAGGGTGATCGTACCTGCAAGGAATACAATCAGTTCCTCGTCTATGCGAAACGAGTGTTCTTCAGCAGCGGCATCCATCATCATTATGCTGAGGACAAGTTCTTCCCGCAGTGCAGCCAGGAGTATTTCCGTGCATTGATGGAGTCAGTGGGCGATACGGACAAATGCGAGGCATTGCTTCCTGTCATTTATTCGCCTGAACTTTATGCGCAGAGGCGTTCTTCATCGGCCGATGGCGATATCGTGGCACTTTCTTCGGTCAATTTCTATGAAGGAGTCACCAGAGACGAAGTTGAAAATTATTATGCGGGCATCATTGACCCGAACGATCCTGAGCCTATTTCTTATGGCTTGAATACCAAGGTGGTAAAGGGAGCTGATGGTGTGATCCGTGAAGAGAAGTGGAAAGTCGGCGGCATCTACGGTCCGGCAATCGAGAAGATTTGCGAGGAACTGGAGAAGGCCAAGGCTGTGGCTGAGAACGATACCCAGAAGAAGGAAATCTCCGAACTTCAGGAGTATTACAGGACCGGTGACCTCAAACTTTGGGACAAATACAACATCACTTGGGTAACTGATACGCTCGGTACAGTCGATTTCACGAACGGTTTCGTCGAGGATTACAATGACCCGCTCGGCCGCAAGGCTTATTGGGAGTCTTTGGTCAATGTGAAGGACTCCGCCGCTTCAGCGCGCACCGAACTGCTCAGTGCCAATGCACAGTGGTTTGAGGACAATGCGCCGATTGATCCGCGTTTCAAGAAAAAGAGTGTCAAGGGCGTGAGTGCCAAGGTGATAGACGCTACCTGTCTCGGCGGCGGATGCTATCCTGCCACCCCTATCGGCATCAATCTTCCTAATGCGGACTGGATCCGCAAGGAATACGGCTCCAAGTCAGTGACCATTGCCAATATCACCCACGCCTATGATGCGGCGGCCAATGAGTCTCCGAAATCAGTGCTTGAGGAGTTCGCTTATTCCGAGGAGGAAAAGGCAATGCAGAAGAAATACGGTTCTTACGATGATGAAATCCACACGGACCTGCACGAATGCCTAGGACACGGCTCAGGACAGTTGCTTCCTGGCGTGTCAGGAACAGCGATGGGCGAGTATGCATCTGCATTGGAAGAGGCAAGGGCTGACCTGTTCGGACTTTACTACATTGCAGACCCTAAGCTGGTGGAACTCGGCATCCTTTCTGATCCTGAGGCTTATAAGGCCCAGTATTCCAACTACATACGCAACGGCCTGATGGTCCAGACGAACAGAATCGAACTTGGCCGCCAGATTACCGAGGCGCATATGCAGAACAGACAGCTGATCGCTGCATGGTGCTATGAGCAGGGACTTCAGGACAATGTCATCGAGAAGAAAGTGAAGAACGGCAAGACCTATTTTGTGGTCAATGATTTCGAGGCTCTCCGCGCCCTATTCGGAAAACTTCTCGCTGAAATACAGCGTATCAAGTCAGAGGGTGACTACCAGGCCGGCAAGGAACTGATTCAGAAATATGCGATGGACATTGACCCGGAACTTCACAAGGAGGTAAGGGACAGGTATGCGGCTCTCGGCCTCAAGCCTTACGGCGGTTTTGTCAATCCTGAGATCGTGCCGGTGGAAAAGGACGGCGTGATCGTGGATTACAAGGTGGAATACCCTGACGACTATCTCGGTCAGATGCTCCAGTACTGCCATAAGTACTCTACATTGTAACCATGCGTTACAGCACATCAGAAGAATATCTCAAAGGATTCAGGACATATCTCCGTGTCGAGCGGAATATGTCCTCGAATTCTTATGAGGCGTATTGCTCGGACGTTCGCGAAATGTTCTTGTCAATATGCAAGGTCAGGGAAGTGCAGGACTTGAGTCCGCTCAGCATAACGAAAGAGGAACTGACCGGCTATGTGGAAAGCCGCGCCAACAGTGACGAACCTGTCTCCAAGCGCACCCAGGCGAGGATGTTGAGCTCGTTGAGGTCATTTTTCGGCTGGCTGGTGATGGAAGGCGAGATCGAGGAAAATCCGTGTGACGGCATCAGTTCACCGAAAATAGGACGGCATCTTCCTTCTGTCCTGTCTGTCGAAGAGGTCGAGGCAATCATGGATTCGGTGGACCTTACCAAATGGAACGGGTTGAGGGACAGGGCGATACTGGAAATGCTGTACGGTTCCGGACTACGTGTGTCTGAAGCGTCCGCGCTCAAGATTTCTGATGTGTTTCTGGAGGAAGGCTTCGTAAGGGTAGTGGGAAAGGGAAACAAGGAAAGGGTGGTCCCTATGGACGAGCCTGCCGTGATGGCTGTGAACAACTACCTGCCGGTGCGTCCTGAACCGTCTTCTCCGAAGTTTGCCGATACCCTGTTCCTGAACAAGTCAGGTGCGGCAATCAGCAGAATTTCGGTTTTCAATATGGTGAAGAAACAGGCTATGGCAGCCGGTATCCATAAGGAGATATCTCCACATACGTTCCGCCATTCGTTTGCGACCCACCTGATAGAAGGCGGTGCCGACCTGAGGGCAGTCCAGGAAATGTTGGGACATGAAAGCGTATTGACTACTGAGATATACACCCACATTGACAGTGAAACCTGGCAGAAGAACATCATCGAACATCATCCTATGAAATAGAAAAAAATACTTATCTTTGTAGGACTATGATTTACGCGAAAAACATAGTGGGAAAACTGCTCGGGACAATGCTTTTCATTGTCCTGGCTTTCGCTTCCTGTACCAAATATGACGAGCCGGTAATAAAAGATGCCGGCACCAGAAGAACAGAGGTTCCTGCCAAATGCAAGGTGCTGCTGCTTTATTCGGCCGGGTTCAACAGCCTGTGCAGCCAACTGGAGGCGGATGTGGACGACATGGCTTCAGGTTACTTGCCGCTCCGCAATTCCGCTGCCGCATCTGTTCTGGTCTATTCGCGCAGGCTTACCGAATCCAGACGATATACAGACCCCGCGCCTTCCTATCTGATCCGACTTTCGAGAGACGCTTATGGCAATGTTTTACGCGATACGCTGAAGACTTGGCCGAAGGAAATGGTTGCGGCTTCCGTAAAGGCTGTCAATGAAGTGCTTACGTCTGTCAAGGAACTTTATCCCAATGCTGATTACGGGATGATTTTCTCTTCGCATGGCACCGGCTGGCTGCCTTCCGGCTATTATTCTTCAGGTACGATCACCAATATCGCTACGGCATTGTCACCTTCAGAAGGTCTGAACTATGACTTGGTTCCAGTGCCCTATAGGGAGTTTCACGGCGATGACCAGATCAAGGTCAAGAGCATAGGTGCTGACAACATCAATTCCAGCGAAGCATATGAAATGAACATCGAGGACTTCGCTGCTGCGATACCGATGAAGTTGGACTATATGATTATCGATGCCTGCCTGATGGGCGGAGTGGAAGTTGCCTATGCGCTGAGAAACAAATGCGACAAGCTGGTATTCTCTCAGGCTGAGGTGCTTGCGGACGGACTCTGCGATTACAACACGGTGGCCAAGAGGCTGTTGCTCAGCAGTGAGCCTGACTTGCTGGGGGTCTGTTCTGATTCATGGGAGCTCTATTCTTCACAGTCGGTGGAATGGCGCCGCTCTCTGACCATTTCAATGGTTGACTGCACCAGATTGTCACCTCTCGCTGAAGCCTGCAGAAAACTGTTTTCAGAGCATCAGTCTGAAATCATGTCCGTGTGGCCGGATGACGTGCAGGGCTATTTCCGGTTCAGCAAGCACTGGTTCTATGACCTCGAGGACATTCTTGTGAAGGCCCGTATTCCGGAAAGCGACCTGGAGGACTTCAGAAATGCAATGAACGGATGCATTCTCTATAAAAATGCATCCGTCAACTTCCTTCTGGATTTCACTATCAAAACTTTCTGCGGCTTGAGCATGTATCTTCCGTCAGACGGCAATGCCACTCTGAACGAATTCTACAAGACATTGTCCTGGAACGTGGATACCGGCCTGGTCAGATAGAAAAGCTGTTATTCGGCGTTGTTTTTTTCTTGTGCCAATGCTTCATTGAAACACTGACGGCAGAGAGGCTCATAGACGTCTTTCTCTCCGAGCACCACGAGTTTGTGGCTCTTGGTGAGCCTGTGTGAGTGGTTTGCCAGGTTTCCGCATTTTACGCAGATGGCATGGACTTTCTGCACGTCTTCAGCTATGGCCATAAGTCCCGGAATAGGGCCGAAAGGCTTGCCCATGTAGTCTGTGTCAAGACCTGCTATTATAACTCGTTTTCCCTTGTCGGCCAGCTCCTGAGCGACCTGTATGAGGCTTTCGTCGAAGAACTGCGCTTCATCCACACCGATGACCTGGGTGTCTTCAGCGGCGTCCAGCATCTTTGAGGCCTCCTTGATCGGGGTGCACGGAATGCTGTGCAGGTCGTGGGAAACCACGTCAACATCAGAATAGCGCTTGTCGATCGCCGGTTTGAAGATTTCTATTTTCTGGTTTGCGAACTGAGCTCTTTTCAGTCGTCTTATGAGTTCTTCTGTCTTGCCGGAGAACATTGAGCCGCAGATGACTTCGATGCAGCCGGGCTTGTTTGGTGTTTCTGGATACATAATCATTGGTTGAAATGGATTGCGAATTTAGTAATTTAAATGTACATTTGTGCAATACTCAAATGAAAGAAGTTGTTTTCAAATGATAAAACGACTTCCAATAATCTTGAAACCTTATGGACAAGAGCCCGAAAGAAATATTGGCAGAACTTGACGCGGAACTTTCCGCCCTGAAGGCCAGAGTCGGTGAGATCGAAAAAAAAGTGGAGCTGCTCCGCAATGAACTGGATATGGAACCTGCTGAGCCGCTGGACTTGGGGACAGCTGACTATCTGTATGATATAGCAGATGCTGTTCCGGAGGACATTCCTGCTGAGAATGTGCCTGAGGCGGTTGCTGACGACATGCCTGCGGACGTGTTTGCTGAAAATGCCGGAGAGAATGTCGGGGAAAGCGTTCCGGACGACATCCCTGAGCCGGAGTCTGAAGCTGAGCCTGAGGCGGAACCGGAGACTGAAGACCTTCCGGAATCTGAGCCGGAGGTGGAGCAGGAACCTGCACAAGAGGTGGAACAGGAGTCTGAAGACTTGCCAGAGGCTGATCCCGGACAGGGAACACAAGCTGGACCTGAGACTGAAGCAGAGTCTGAACAGGTAGCAGGAACTGAGCCTGAACCGAAACTGGAAGACCTTCCGGAGGAGGACGGGTTCTCATTATTCGGCGGAATGGCAGAAGAAGAGGAGCCTAAGGCAAGAAAGACGAAAGCGCCGTCAGAGCACAGACAGTATTCGGGTCATAAGGTGATAGCGGACCAGAAATACGGAAACGAAGCCTGGAGAAAAGATATGCCGGGTCCGGAAGTGAAGGACGTCCGCAGCGCCATTTCGCTCAATGACAGGGTGATGTTCATCAGCACGCTGTTCCGCGACGATTCGATGCTGTTCCAGGATGTCATCAATAAGATCAATGCCCTGGCCACGCTCGAAAAGGCTGTGCAGTATCTTAAGGAAAACTTCCCGGAGTGGGATATGGATTCGGAACTTGTTTACAGGTTCATGATGTCCGTAAGAAGAAAAATCAGGTAACCGATGGAAACCCAAGGCAAACTGTATATAGTCCCGACACCCGTCGGGAATCTTGAAGATATGACTTACAGGGCAGTGAAAGTCCTGAAGGAAGCGGACCTTATTCTCGCGGAGGACACGAGGACAAGTTCTGTGCTTCTGAAACACTATGATATCCACGGAAAACTGCAGTCCCATCACAAATTCAATGAACACCAGACTGCTTCCGTCATCAAGGACAGAATATTGGCAGGGCTCAATGTCGCGCTGATAAGCGACGCTGGAACACCGGGAATATCAGACCCGGGCTTTCTGCTTGTGCGTACTTGTGCTGCGGAAGGTATTGAAATACAGACTCTTCCTGGGGCGACAGCCTGCATCCCGGCAGTCGTGTCATCTGGCTTGCCTTGCGACAGGTTCTGCTTCGAGGGCTTCCTGCCTGTAAAGAAAGGCCGTCAGACATTGCTGACGACATTGGCCACAGAGCCGAGGACAATGGTGTTCTACGAGTCTCCTTACCGGCTTGTGAAGACATTGGAGCAGTTTGCCGGTTATTTCGGCCCAGACAGGGAATGTTCCGTGGCCAGAGAGATTTCCAAACTGCATGAGGAACATCGCAGGGGTACTCTTGAAGAAGTTGCAGCCTGGTTCCGCGAACACGAACCGAAAGGTGAAATCGTGATAGTGGTGGCCGGTTGCCAGAAAACCAAGCGTAGAGAGGACGACGCTGAGGATTAGAAACATCGTGGCAGGTGGTTCTAAAATAGATGAATGACAATAAAAAGGGACGTAAACTCTCTCCCTCTTTCGTGACCGGCGCCATCGCGCTGGCATTTCTTGCTGTCGGCTATCAGACAGCGCTTTTCGTGCATAGGGCTGCTGCGCTCAAGATTCTGTCGGACGAAACCGTGCCCGATACGGTCTATGTGGCTGTAGATGAGGCTTTTGCTGCTGCAGGTCAGGCTGTCGTCAGTGACGTTCCGGTGTTAGGGAAATCCGATGTGCGGCGGCTGCCAGAGAAATCCGTATCGGCGGGAAACGCCCGACAGCAGGTCCCTGGCAAAAAGACCGTCATAGCACGGAAGCAAGGTGTCCGGCCGGAAGCAGCCGCTGCAGTTGCCGCCGCCATCGTCCCACGCACTTATGAAAATTTCAGGTTTAATCCCAATGTCGTGTCTGTCAATGATTTAAGACGTCTCGGCTTTTCTCTCAACCAGGCGGAATCCATCGACAATTACAGGAAAAAAGGCGGCAGGTTCAGGCGTAAAGAAGATTTTGCCAAATCCTATGTGGTGGCCGATTCCGTATATCGCAGACTGGAAAAATACATTGACATACCTCTTCTGGACATAAACAGGGCGGATTCGGCGGAATTCGACGCGCTCCCGGGAATCGGCAGATATTTCGCGGCGAAGATGGTGGAGTACAGGTCGCGGTTAGGCGGCTATTCCTGCAAGGAACAGCTGATGGAAATCTATCATCTGGACAATGAAAAATACAGTAGATTCAGCGACCTCATAACAGTAGGGGAGTCCAGGCCTTTCCGCTTGTGGACCATGCCGGCGGATTCATTGAAACTGCACCCCTATATCCGTAACTGGAAGACTGCCAATGCAATAGTGCTGTACAGGGACAATAATCCCCGCGAACTCTGGACCGTGGAAGGTCTTCGGAATGCGGGGATATTGGATAACGCAGCTGCAGCCAGACTGTCGCGCTGCCGTATTGAGCAAGTCTTCAAAAACGTTGCCGGAAACTAGTCTGAAACGTGTTTCAGAGCTTCGCGGATCTTGCCCTCGATTTCTTCACTGAGCTCGGCATTGTCAGCGATAAGCTGCTTGGTGGCTTCACGTCCCTGAGCAAGTTTCTGGTCGCCGTAGCTGAACCATGAGCCGCTCTTTCCGATAATGCCGTATTCGACACCTAGGTCCACGATTTCGCCGGTATGTGAGATGCCCTCACCATAGACGATGTCGAACTCCGCTTTCTTGAAAGGTGGAGCCATCTTGTTCTTCACTACCTTTACTTTGGTGCGGTTTCCGAGAGCCTCCTCGCCGTCCTTGATCTGGGTGGTACGGCGCACGTCGATTCTGACAGATGCGTAGAACTTCAGTGCATTACCGCCGGTGGTGGTCTCAGGATTACCGAACATGACGCCGATTTTCTCACGGAGCTGGTTGATGAAAATGCAGCAAGTGTTTGTCTTGCTGATGTTTGCAGTCAGCTTTCTGAGCGCCTGGCTCATAAGTCTTGCCTGGAGGCCGACCTTGTTGTCACCCATCTCGCCCTCGATTTCCGCCTTAGGCGTAAGAGCTGCTACGGAGTCGATAACGATTATGTCGATGGCGCCTGACCTGATGAGGTTGTCGGCGATTTCGAGAGCCTGCTCGCCATTGTCCGGCTGTGAAATGAGAAGTGTCTCGAGGTCCACTCCCAGAGCCTTTGCGTAAGAACGGTCGAATGCGTGTTCAGCATCGATCATCGCGGCGATACCGCCTGCCTTCTGTGCCTGGGCTATCGCATGGATGGCCAATGTGGTCTTTCCGCTGGATTCTGGACCGTAGATTTCAATGATTCTGCCTTTCGGATAACCTCCGATTCCCAAGGCATGGTCAAGAGCGATGGAACCGCTCGGTATTACCTGATGTTCATCCCATTGTGGCTGCTCTCCCAACTTCATGATGGTGCCTTTCCCATAGTCTTTCTCAATCTTGTCGATTGTCGCCTGCAACGCTTTCAGTTTCCCGGAATCAACCTGAGCGCCTGCATCTTTTACTGCTTCTTTAGCCATAATGTATAAATTTTTGTTCTATAATGCGGATTCGCCCGCATTCTCTACAAAGATAGAAAAATCAACGCAAACGGAAATGAAAAATTAACTAAATTTGTAGATGCCCACATTGACTTGTGGAACAATGAATTTTATGATGAACGGGAAAGATATAAAATACAAGCTTTTAGGCAAGACTCCGGAGGAGTTGAAGGAAATTGCAGTCAAATGCGGTCTGCCGTCTTATGCGGGCGGGCAGATAGCGCAGTGGCTTTACAAGAAGAAGGTGAAGAGCATTGACGAGATGACGAATCTCTCGAAGGCAGGCAGGGAACGTCTTGCGGAATCTTATGAAACAGGTGCCGTGGCATATTCAGAGTGCATGGAGTCGGTGGACGGCACCAAGAAGTACCTTTTCCCCGTAACCTGCTCCCTGCTCGGAGGATTGAACCGGATAGAGACTGAGAATGCGGGGACGGTAGAGTCCAGCAGCATTGAAGCGGTGATGATTCCGGAACTGGACAGGAGGACATTGTGCGTCTCCTCTCAGGCCGGCTGCAAGATGGGCTGCAAGTTCTGCATGACCGGCAGACAGGGCTTCCACGGGAACCTTTCCGCGGCCGACATACTCTCGCAGTTCGTATCAGTGGATGAGGCTGAGCAGCTTACCGGAACCGTGTTCATGGGAATGGGCGAGCCGCTGGACAATTATGACAATGTGAAGAGGGCGATAGATGTGCTGACAGCAGACTGGGGCTTCGGATGGAGTCCAAAGCGTATAACTCTCTCATCTATAGGTGTTTTGCCTACGCTTAAGCGCTATCTGGATGAGACACGCTGCCATCTTGCCATCAGTATGCATGATGCGTTTCCGGATGAGAGAGGGGAACTGATGCCGGTCCAGCGTTCATATGACATAAAAGAAGTCATCGGCCTGATAAGACAGTATGACTTCACGGGACAGAGACGCGTAAGTTTCGAATACACGATGTTCGACGGGTTCAATGATGACAAACGTCATTGTGATGCCATCATAAGACTGTTGTCCGGTCTCGAATGCCGGGTGAACCTCATCCGTTTCCACAAGATACCTGACTTTCCGTATCAGTCATCGTCGGACGGGGTGATGACAGTATTCCGTGACAGGCTGAACAAGGCCGGTATCACTGCTACTGTCAGGGCGTCAAGAGGAGAAGATATTTTCGCTGCCTGCGGAATGCTGGCAGGCCGTCACAAAACTTGATAAAAGCTGAAGATTATGAAGAACACTGCTACTGGATATATGCTGACATTGGTCAGTATCCTGCTGTCAATCACGATGTTGGCACAGGAGGCTTATGCCCAGCCGGGCATCGGAGTGGATCCTGAAAAGGATTCTCTGTCAATGAAGGATCTGCAGGCGTACCTGTCGAAGATAAGGGAAAAGCGTCCGACTGTGGCGCTGGTCCTCAGCGGAGGCGGGGCCAAAGGTGTTTCTCATATCGGTGTGATCGAGTATCTGGACTCGCTGCAGATTCCTGTGGACGTGGTTTTGGGTACGAGTATGGGCGGACTTATAGGTTCGTTGTATTCGCTCGGCTACACACCAGAGCAGATGGATTCGCTCGTGCGCTCGTTTGACTGGGACGTGGCGCTTACCGACAGGATTCCACGAAAGTACATATCCTACAATACCACGAAATACAAGGAGAAGATTCTCCTGTCGTTCCCGTTCTATTACTCGAAGAAAACGTATGCGAACAAGCTGGAACAGGATATCCAATATGCCGGCGCGGAAAAGAAATACAAGAAGATGCATTTCGGTGCCAACGACAATGAAGACGCGACAAGGCAGGTTAGGGACAATCTTCTGGGCAGTCTGCCGTCAGGATTTGCGTTCGGACAGAATGTGAACAATATATTCAGTTCATTGACAGTCGGTTACCAGGACAATATGGACTTCATTGACTTGCCGATTCCGTTCGTCTGTGTGGCGACCGAGATGGTGACAGCCAAGCCTAAGATCTGGTATGACGGCAAGTTGAACACGGCATTGCGTTCGACGATGTCCATTCCGGGAGTGTTCGCTCCGGTGAAAGTGGACGGAATGGTGCTCGTGGACGGAGGCATGAGGGACAACTATCCGACCGACATTGCCAAGGAAATGGGTGCGGACATCATCATCGGCGTGGACCTGTCCTCCGGATTCAGGGACTATACCCAGCTGAACAACCTCGGTGACATCATCTCCCAGGGCGTGGACATGCTCGGCCGCCAGTCCTATGAAAGCAATGTCTCCATTCCGGATGTGACGATACGTCCGAGGCTGGACGAGTTCAATATGATGAGTTTCGACGACAAGAGCGTTGCCACGATTCTCCAGCGTGGAAGGGAATCGGCTGCTGCCCAGAAAGTTGCGTTGGACAGCCTTAAGCGGATTATCGGCCCGGGAAAGACAGAGCTGAGGAACCGCAGGGCCATAGATATAAATACTGAGCCGGTGAGGATTTCCAGAGTGGAGATTCATGGCGTCACTGACAAGGAGTCCAAGTATCTTCAGCGGAAAATAGGCATCAATCCTAATGTAGCCATCAGCAAAGATGCCATCGAGGACGCTGTGGCGACGATTTACGGAACCGACGGTTTCGACTATGTTACATATGAACTGCTCGGAAGCGAAGAGCCTTATGATTTGATAATCAATTGTAAACGCGGTCCGATTCACCAGTTCGGTATCGGAGGGCGTTTCGATACAGAGGAAATCGTGTCCGTGTTGCTGAATTTCGGACTCAATGTCCATAAGCTCCAGGGACCGGCATTTGATTTCACAGCAAATGTGGGCACTAACCCTTACGCGAAGGCGCATTTCTACCTGGCAGGCTCCAGAGGCCCTACCATCAATTTCGACGCGTCTCTGAAATGGACTGACAGAAACCAGTTCAAACTCGGCACGAGCGACTACAAGGTGGCGTATTTCAATATCCGGGAGGAGCTATACCTTTCCAATATCCGCTTGCGCAAGTTCGACGTGCGTGCCGGACTCAGGAACAACTATTTCAAGTTGAACTCCGCGATGACCGACAAGGTCAATGGTGATTACGACTTCGGAAACCTTACCAACAGTTTCCTCTCCATCTATGGAAATTTGCGTGCGGATACGTTCAATGACGGGTATTTCCCGACCAGCGGCTTTACTCTCGGCTTAGGATACGAGTATGTGTTCAAGGGCTTGAAACGGCACATCACTCCATTCCATGCTCTGACTCTTGATTTCAAGACTGTAGGCCAGACGCGCGGTTCGTTGGCTGTAATACCGTCATTTTCAGCACGATATGTGTTCGGAGGAAATCCGTCTCTGCCATATCTTAATGTTATGGGCGGAGCGATACCTGGCAGATATCTGGACCAGCAGATGACATTCGCCGGAATCAATTATGCTACTGCGATGTCAAATTTCCTGGCGATTGCCCGCACTGACTTCCGCTTCAAACTGTTCAAGAACAACTATCTTACGGCCATGCTGAACTACGCCGTGTCAGTGTCCGACCTTTCTGATTTCGGAGATGTGGACAAGACCTACGGTGTGGTAGGCGCCGGCCTCAAATACTCGTACGATTCCATAATCGGTCCTGTCGAACTTGATCTGCATTGGGCATCAAGGCATTACAAGACAGGAATGTATCTGAATATCGGTCTGTATTTCTAAAATCTGCAAGGCGATGGATGAGGGGAAATATCTGAAGGTATTGAATACGCTTCAGGCAAGGTGCTCGCGGAGTGAATGCTGCAGCCGGGATATGCGCACCAAGGCACTTAAAGCGCTGGATGGGGATGAGGAAGCGGCGGAAAGAATTGTCGCTTCGCTGGTGGCGGACAAGTTCGTGGACGATTTGCGTTACGCATCCGCGTTTGCACGTGAAAAGTCTTCACTGTCAGGCTGGGGAGTGCAGAAAATATCCTTTGCATTGACGGGCAAAGGCATTGACAGGCAAACGATTGCGGAAGCGCTGGAAGACATTGACACTGATGTAGCTGCAAATAAGCTGGATTCTGTTCTGGCCGCGAAACTGCGCACTCTTTCTTCAGATCCTCAGCGACGGGTGAAACTGCTCAGGTTTGCGCTCGGGCGCGGCTATGGCTATGATGAGGTGAAATCGGCCGTTGACAGATTGCTCTCGGAAGAGGACTAGACGTGTTTCTGTCTGTTGTGGACTTTCTTTATGATGTATGTGACGACTCCCCAGACCGTGAAGTCGTTGCTTTCCGTAACGTGAATCGGCTTGTATGACTTGTTTGCCGGAAGCAGCCACATCTCGCTGACCTGCTGGAGAATACGGTAGGAAACGCCGGGTTTCGGGGCATTGACGCTCTTGCCTTCGCCCACCTTCTCGGGGTCGGAGAAAGATATGTATTTCAATGTGAATTCCCCGTCGATGAAGCAGACCGCCATATCGCCTTCCTGCGCATTCAACGCCTTGTCTATCACGAGGATATCGCCTTCTTCCACTCCTGCGTCAATCATCGAATCGCCCACCACGCGGCCGTAGAATGTCGCGGCCGGATGCCTTACGAGTTCGGCATTCAGGTCAATGCATTTGTTCATGTAGTCCTGTGCCGGAGAAGGAAAACCTGCGTGAATGCCGTCTTCCGCCATCGGGGGCAGACCATTTTTTTCTACGTCGATGTCCATTGGGTAAAATTCTTCTGCGAAGTTACTATTATTTTTCTAATTTTGCGGTATGGAATTAGTCGAGGAAGTCAATGCATTTCTGTCAGAATGGTCTGAGGTGGCCCGCTTGGAGACGCCTCAGGGGCTCACGGCATTGGCCTGCGGAAAAAAGGCATTGGTCGTGCCGGTTCCGGTAAGGAGCAGATCCGCCGAAGAGGCTTTCCGTGTCAATGCATTGGTGCGCCTGTCGCTTGATTTTCTGGTGACGTCATTTCCCGAAACTAAGGTTGTGATACTTCCTGAGGATATGTGGCGGGCAAGGCCGGAGATGATGAGACCGCGTCTGCTCGCCCAGATAGGCCGGTTCAGGTCAATCTTTGCCAGAAACACTTCCGCACGCAGGATTACCGGACCCGAGGCGGCTGAATTCCTGAAGAAATGGCATACATATTCGGACGCTGCGTCACGATACAGATACGGACTTTTTCTCGGTGGAACTCTCCTTGTGGCTGTGGCCACGTTCTCGTCTGCCCGGACATGGCAGAAGCAGGAAGGCGTCGTAAGGTCCTATGAATGGGTGCGTTATGCATCACTGCCGAATGCCCGTGTCGTGGGCGGTATGGGAAAACTGCTCAAGGCTTTCGTGAGGGAAGTCGGGCCTGACGACGTCATGAGTTACGCGGACCTTGAGTGGACTGACGGGGATGTCTATGACAGACTCGGTTTCAGGGAAGAGGGACTGCGCGGGAGTGTGCTGTTTTCGGTCAATGAAAAGACTTGGGAACGCAAGGCATTGGCCTCAGATATGTCGGGGCCGCAGGGTTCTCTGTATCACGTGAATCTCGGCAGCAGAAAGTACAGGCTGAAAGTGGAAGGCAAGGATGAAAAATAGGAAATATACATTCTGGGGGAGGTTATGGAGGTTTTTGTTCATAAAACTTCCTGTGGCCTTCGTCGTGATAACTGTGCTGTGGGTGCTTATGCTGAAATGGGTGCCTGTCTATGTCACACCGCTTATGATACAGCGCTCGGTGCAGTACCGGAATGACAAGTCGTTCCATACCCGCAAGACCTGGGTGAGTTACGACAAGATCTCGCCGGAGCTGGCCAAGGCCGTGATAGCGAGTGAGGACAATCTTTTCGATACCCACAGCGGATTTGACTGGAAGCAGATAAACAAGGCGATAGACGACCATGAACGTGGGAAAAAACTGCGTGGGGCGAGCACGATTTCGCAGCAGACAGCCAAGAATGTGTTCCTGCTACCTTCCCGCAACTTCGTCAGAAAAGGCCTGGAGGCATATTTTACTGTGCTCATAGAAAATATCTGGGGCAAGAAGCGTATAATGGAGGTCTATCTCAATGTGGCTGAAATGGGGCGGGGCATCTATGGGGCCCAGGCTGCCGCTGAATGTCACTTCCGCAAGAATGCCTCGAAACTTACCAGACAGGAGTCGTGTCTGATCGCCGCCTGTCTGCCCAATCCGCTGAAGCGCAATGCCGGAGCACCTTCCGGATATGTGCGAGGCAGGGCTGCGATGATCCAGAGTCTGGAAGCCAAGCTTTCTTATCCTGAATGGGTTGCATCTCGGAAATAATGACTAAATTTGGAGACTTAATAAAACACTTATATTGACAATGGACGCAATTGTAAAAACCGACTTCAGTTTTCCCGGCCAGGTCGGCAAGTATGTAGGGAAAGTACGCGACGTGTATGACATTGACGGCAAGTACCTTGTGATGGTGGTTTCAGACCGCATTTCCGCATTTGACGTGGTCCTTCCTGAGGGTATTCCCTATAAAGGACAGGTCTTGAACCAGATAGCCGCCAAGTTCCTTGACGCGACTTCTGACATTGTTCCGAACTGGAAGATCGCTTCCCCTGACCCTATGGTGACTGTCGGTTACAAGTGCGAGCCGTATCGAGTGGAGATGGTCATCCGCGGTTGTCTTGCCGGTCATGCCTGGAGAGAGTATCAGGCAGGGAAAAGAACACTCTGCGGGGTTCAGCTTCCTGACGGAATGGTGGAAGGCCAGGCTTTCCCGGAACCGATCATCACTCCTTCCGCAAAGGCTTCCGAGGGACATGATGAGGACATTACCCGCGAGGAAATCATCGCTCAGGGAATCGTGCCGGAGGAAGATTACATCCAGATAGAGAAATATACCAGGGCCATATTCAAGAGAGGCCAGGAAATCGCTGCCAAGATGGGTCTGGTTCTGGTGGACACCAAATATGAGTTCGGCAAGCTTGACGGAAAGATATATCTGATGGACGAGGTCCATACTCCGGATTCTTCACGTTATTACTATGCCGACGGCTACGAGGAAAGGCTCCGCAAGGGCGAGAAGCAGAAGCAGCTCTCCAAGGAGTTCGTGCGTGAGTGGCTGATGGCCAATGGCTTCCAGGGCCTTGAGGGACAGAAAGTTCCTGAAATGACTCCGGAGGTGGTGTCCCACATTGAGGAAAGATACATTGAACTTTATGAAAAGATAACCGGCACCAAGTTCGAAAGACGCGAGTATTCGGCTTCAGATATCGAGCGCAATGTGACGGCTTGTCTTGAGAAGCTATTGGGCGTTTAAGAATCGCTTTAGAAAGTTTTCCGGATTTGAAAACTTATGCATTAGTCGATTGTAACAATTTTTTCGTTTCGTGCGAAAGGGCTTTCCAACCGGAACTGGAAGGGAAGCCCGTTGTGGTTTTGTCCAACAATGACGGATGCGTGGTGGCCCGAAGCAATGAGAGCAAGGCGATGGGTATCAAGATGGGTACCCCGTTCTTCAAGATCCGGGACAAGGTCGAAAGCGGAAATCTCATTGTCCGCTCTTCCAATTACTCGCTCTACGGAGATTTGTCGTCGCGGGTGATGTCCATACTTGCTGCAGCGGTCCCGAAAATCGAAATCTATTCCATCGACGAGGCATATTTGTGCGTTGACGGCATTGACAAGAAAAAATTGGAAGTCCTGTGTCCGGAGCTTGTACGGCGTATCCGCAAGTGGGTGGGAATCCCTGTCAGCATCGGTATAGCGTCCACCAAGACATTGGCGAAGGTGGCGAATCATTTTGCCAAGAAATATCCGGGCTACAAGGGCGTTTGCAGGATAGTGACTGAGGAGCAGCGTGTCAAGGCGCTGAAACTTACGCCGATAGGGGATGTCTGGGGAATCGGCCGCAGGGTGGCGCCGAGGCTGCTGGCGATGGGACTGACCACGGCTTTTGACTATGTGTCAATGCCTCAGGACTGGGTGTATAAGAATTTGGGCCTGGGCGGTCTGCGTGTCTGGAATGAACTCAATGGTAAGGAAAGCGTGGAGGAGGAACGTGATGAGGCCAGGCAGTCCATCTGCACTTCCCGTTCATTTGCTGAAACGATTACTGATATTCAGGAACTTAGTGCGCGTGTGTCCGATTTCGCTGCCAAATGTGCGGAGAAGCTTCGTCACGACGGTACTGCTGCCTACTGCATAAACACTTTTCTTTACACGAACCGTTTCCGTGAGGACAAGCCGCAGGATTTTCCTGATGCCACTATACGTCTGGATATGCCGGCAAGCAGCACCCAGGAGGTGGTCTCGGCCGCACTCAAGGCATTGAAGCTCATCTGGAAACCAGGATTTGAATACAAGAAGGCCGGCGTGGTTGTCTTCGATATTGTGAACCGTGACGAGCGCCAGCTGACGCTCTTCGAAACGGACTCTGCCAAGAAGGAAAAGCAGGATGTCCTCTCCCAAGTCATGGACAATGTCAATGTCTCTTCCGGCCAGAATGTGCTCCGTGTTGCCACCCAACGTCCCGGCCACTACGCCGACGGCATCCGCCGCGAGCACGCCTCACGCCTCTTCTCCACCGACTGGGACAGCATAATCGAAATACATTGATGTATTATTCTTCCATAAACAGCTGCTGGCGGATATATTCGAGGCTGTCTTCTACATATTTGTAGCCGCCCGAGCCAGGTTTCCCGTACGAGAGATACATAAGACAGTATTCCTCAGCTTTCTTCCAGTTCTTGAGCCGCTCGTAGCAATAGGCGATGTTGCTCAGAACCGAATACTTGCTCTTGTCCGTTTCCCACGATTTCAGATAATAATCAAGAGCCATATCGAATTGATTGGACCTCATATACCCCAAAGCATATTCTCTCTGAATCTTGCCGAGCAGGTCCGGGGAGGGCGTAATGATTTTCAATGCCCGGTCAAACCAAGGCTTTGCTTTGTTTATTCCCTGGCCACATTCGCTCATGATTGAGCCGATGCTGTATGCAAGATTTACGTCACTGGAATCTAATTGCCAAGCTGCTTCCAACTCCTTTATTGCAGGTATATACTCTTTGTTGCGCCATTGGTTCTGTCCCAAGTACAGGTGAACACTGTAACTGTCATTCCCGTCATCTTTCATTTTCTGGAATACATCTTCGGAACTGTTGAAATCCTCCATCAGAAAATATGCAAGCCCTTTCAAGCCTCTTATGCCCATATTCGTGGAATCAATCTGAAGATAGTCTTCTGCCATATCGAGTACCTTCACATATTCCTTCCGCTCAAGATGTATTTTGGCTGCCTTGCTGACCACAGAAGGGTTCGCAGGGTTCATTCCAATATACATGTTATAGTAGATCAGTGCAGAATCAGGCATTGCCATCATGTTGAATGAATCTGCTGTGAGTGAAACTATTGCGGGAATCGTATCCCTTTTGATTATGGAGAGTCCAAGTTCAGAGCTTGATTTGTAATCTTTGGACCGGTAAGTCGTGAGCATCAGCTTGATTCTGTATAAAATGCTTTCCGGCTTCATCAGCAGCAGTGTAGAATATGTGCTGGCTGCTGCATCAAGATCTCCTGCTTGGATGTAACAGTCTGCAAGTTCATTTTGTACTTCTTCGTCAATCTGTCCAGGACTTATAAGCCCTGATAACAATTCTATAGCATCCTCAGTCTTGTATATACTCTTGAGATACCTTGCTTCTTCAATGGTGGCGTTTCTGTCTTTCATTAACATGGGCGACTGGGCTGATGCGATGAGTTGACAGAAACAATTGATAGTCAGGATAATGGAAAGTAACTTTTGCATAGGCATTTATTCAGTTTTTGTGTTTCTCTCGATTCTGAACATGGCAGTAATGCGTGTTTCTTTTGAGTTATATCAGCAAAGGTAGTCATTCCTTATGATAAAAATATGGAATATTTTGGAACTGAAGAGGAAAATAATTACTTTAGTGCAAGGGAAATTATAATTACTGACCATTTAATAACTTATGAAATAATGAGGTATTATTTTCTAAGCTTATTGTGCGTTATTGCGTTTTTGTTGCAGAACGCGAGAACCGTAGATGCACAAACGGTAGTAACAACTTACCGAGAAAGCACCTTTGAACAAAGGAATCATGATATAAGGTTTTCTGTCATAGATAGTTTAACTCTAGAACCGATAGAGTTCGCCTCAGCCTACCTTATTCCTCATGGTGATACGATAATTACTCATTTTACTATCTCGTCCAATAAAGGAGAAGTCTTGTTTTCAAATATTGTGAAGGGACGTTATTGGCTGAATGTTGAAATTCTCGGATACAACTCTTTTAGACAAGAGTATGCCATAAATTCAGATAACGCCGTTCCTAAAGAAATAAAACTATCTGAAAGTAAGGATTTTATAGACGCTGCCACCATTACGGGGTTGGCGGACCCTATTAGACAAGTAAAAGACACGATTATTTATAATGCTACTGCTTTTAAGGTCGGTAACGATGCTATGTTGGAAGAACTGCTAAAGACGATGCCGGGAATTGAAATTAATAATGGTTCGGTTACGGTAAATGGAAAGCAGGTAACTGAGATCACTGTAAATGGTAGAACATTCTTTTTTGGCGATATGTCAGTAGCTCTTAAAAATTTGCCGGCAAAGATCATTGATAAAATCAAAGTGATAGATAGGGCTTCCAAGGAATCAGAGAGTAGTGGAATGAGAACTGCAACTACAGATGAGCGTGTTATGGATGTCGTATTGGATGCTGAATTTTCTAAAGGAGCATTCGGGAATATGAATCTTGGAGGTGGCGCGGCTTGGGATAAATCTCCTGAGGGTGAAGATTCTGCTGTGAAAAGTATATATTTGGCAAAAGTATTCTCGAGCATATATGGCAAGAAGGATCAGATGACGATTCTGGCTGATGCCAATAATATGACTGTGGGTAATGGCTACGGTACAAAGGCCGGTGTAAGCTGGTCAACGGACCGGCTGGAAAAAATAGATGCAAATGTTTCTGTAATAGGCTCTTACGGTAGAATGCGGTCGGATAACAGTTCTAATTTATCCTACTATAATGTCGGTTCTTCTTTAGATAAATTGTCAAAGACATCTTCAAAGTCAAATCAAGGCAAGATCGCGGCATTTATAGATGTCCATAATAAGAATTCGGACATTATTGACTTTGAGTTGAAACCGGAGTTTTCCGTTTCGAAAAGCAAGTTGGGTAACGTGAGTTCAGGAAAGACAGATTATTACTCAATGAGTGACGATCGGTCTGGAACTTCAGATGATCTGAAGACAAATGGCAGACTGTCTTTTGATGTGAAAAAACTGGGCAAAGCAGGTCGTGCGATAAACATTTATTCTAAATATGATTTATCTGAGTCAAGAGATTTTCTGGACCGCATCTCGGATATGCATTATGCGAAGTCTGATGTCTTGGAAAGGTTGAAATATGATATGCGTTATCGTGCATTTATGGTATCTGCCAGATTTGCATATACGGAACCGATTGCAACAAAATGGTCATTGTATTTCTCTGAAACGTTCAGATATGATTTTTCAGGAAACAAAACGTTAGCTAGAGAAAAGCTTACGGAAATCGTTCGTGACGACTTGTCTTCTGATAGCAATATAAATAACTATAGACTGACGGAGAATTTGCTTATAAAGTATCGAAATAAGATTTCCCTCCATGTGGGAGCTTCAGTGGAGCACCTGAAAACTACAAATTCTCTTTGGCAGGTTATTTCAAGCCAAAGAATGGAGAATCGTTTTGTTACCAATGTATCGCCATATGTACATATTCAATTTCACTCGCAATCTCAATACGTGCAATTCTATGTCGGAGCTGATGCGATACCTATATCCAGTATGGAAGTGTTTCCGGCAGTTGTGAAATTAACCCCGTCAGATATGCAGACCGGGAATATATTTCTTCATCAGCCTTATTCTAATGAATTTAATTTTTCTTATACGCGACGTGCAGATAAGATAACATGTGCTTTTACTTTATTGTCATCGATACAAAAAAATCCAGTTGTCTATGCGAACTGGTTTGACAAGTCCGGTGTGCGAAATTCGTTTCCTGTCAATTCCAAGAAACCATCTGCAAACATTTATCTCAATTATACAATATGGTCATATCTGGATAAGAAAAAGCAATTGTTCTTCCAGACTTCCGGTACTGGGCAGTATAAACTGCAGAGTGGATATCAGTCGCTTATGGAACTTGACGGGTTAGGTGATACGAGTTTTGACTATGCATTGTTCTTGTCAAAAATCTATGGTGGTGCGTCTGGTGAGAAATTTTATAACGGAGAAAGCGGATTCAAAGAAAGCAGAACAAACATTATAGATGCAAATGCTTTTGTTTATGCTCTCTATAGGACAGGGGCCTTGTCTGTAAATCTTAAAATCGGGGCAAACTATTATGGTTCGAGATACTCTCTTGTGAAAAAAGCGAATAAAGACGTTTTTGTCCTGTACGCTACTCCGGCTTTCTCGTATGAATTTCCGTACGGCTTTTCGATCGATACGGAGTGTGAATATAAGATTTATCGTGGCTACGGAGATAATTATGACCGCGAACTATATGACTGGTCTGTAGCTGTCGGTAAAAGATTCAAGATGTTTTCTATTGCATTGACAGTAAATGATTTGCTGAATCAGAGCGTGAATTTTACGCATTCTGCAAGTGCAGAATATTATCAGACTGTGTTGTCGAGGTCATTGGGACGGAGGATTACACTTACATTGTCTTATAATTTCGGAAAGGGCAGTAACAAACAAAAACGTGCAGCAGACAGGTTTGCACGTGATTCCGAGCAGTATTAGCAGGAAAAACAGTAATTGTTGTCGTGCATCGGCTAATCCGTGAGCAGATTTGAAAAAGATGTCCTATATTTGAAGAGGTTTTGATGATAATCAAGTGAAACCATAATATGGCAAAATATTGAAACTTATGATAATCAAACGTTTGTTCGCGGTTTTGTTCGCGGTTGCTGCTGTATGCAGTTGTGCTTCAAGTTCTAGGGATTCGAGATGGAGTGAGGAGAAAGCCTGGAAATGGTATTCTGAACGGGATTGGCCTGTGGGATGTGATTACATTCCGGCATATGCAGGCAACCAGCTGGAAATGTGGCAGGAAGATACTTTCTCTCCGGACTCCATTGACAGGGAACTCGGCTGGGCTCAGGAGTTGGGCTTCAATACTTTACGTGTGTTCCTCCATCATGTGCTCTGGCAGAGTGACAAGGAGGGCTTCAAGTCCCGGATTTCCAAGTTCCTGGACATCGCCTCGTCCCACGGAATATCCACGATGTTCGTGTTTCTGGATGACTGCTGGTGTGAGAGTTACGCACCCGGAACACAGCCGGAGCCTGTTCCGGGGCAGCATAATTCTGTATGGTGCAAAGATCCCGGCATCGAGTATTTCGGGCCATGCGGCAGCGGCTGCCTCTATGCGCAGGATACGACGGCGATTGTCAATGTGCTGGAGGCTTATGTCACAGACATTGTCTCGACATTCAAGGATGACAGCAGGATTTTTGCCTGGGACCTCTACAATGAGCCGGGCGGCGGACAGGATCCGGACCGTTACTGGGAGCGCTCTTTCCCACTGCTCAAGGATGTGTTCAGCTGGGCACGTAAGGTGAATCCGTCGCAGCCGCTTACTGCCGGTGTCTGGAACAGCCGCCTGCACGAAATGAATGCATGGCAGCTGGCGAACTCGGATATAATCACGTATCACACCTATGCTCCTCTGGAGAGCCACAAGGAGATGGTCGATACGCTGAGCCGTTATTCGAGACCGATGGTCTGCACTGAATATATGGCCAGGACTGAGGGCAGTACGTTCCAGACCATCTTGCCGATGCTGAAGGAAGCCGGAGTAGGTGCGATCAACTGGGGCTTCGTCTCAGGCAAATCAAACACCATCTTCTCATGGGAAACCATTACACATCCTTGTGAAACACCTGAGCCGGAGCTCTGGTTCCACGACATTCTCAGAAAAGACGGTACGCCATATTCTTCAGACGAAACCGACCTCATCAAGCGTCTGGCCTTGTCCCGGCAGTAACGCGCACGGGATGTCCGGACAATGCGTGTCAGCGTCTTTCCCCGCAGACCCGTGCAGCGGTGAGCCAGATCAGTAGTTGTCCGGAGTAGTAGGTGGTCATTATCAGGATGTTGCTGTATGACACTGGCGAGACGAACTTGTTCCAAGACAGAATCATATCCGAGAGCAGGAACAGCGCAGCACCTGCCGCGAACGTCCATTGCCGCTGCAGCATTGACATGGCCAGCATTGAACTGATCAGAACTGCGTAGATGGCGCATCCGATGCGGGTGACGCCGGCCGGCGCGTGCGGAATGATGCTTGTCAATGCGAAGATCACCAATGCCGCGGCTATCGTCACTGCGCAGATTACTGTCAATGCTTTTGCGCGTACTCCCTTTCCGGCTTCTGCCCCGTCCGGTACACATTCCTGGTATCTGCACGCCCGCAGGTCTGCCGGCAGGGAGAGAAACCTCTTGACGAAAAATGTGATCAGCATCACGTGGGCCGCAGCGAAGAAAGACATCTGCCCGATGAAATTGCCGGAAGCGCCCATATAGTCTCCGCACATCGAGAAGATCATGGCCAATGTTATCTGACGCGGAGCGAGAAAAATTCCTGCCAATGACAATGTCAGCAGCGGGCCTATGATTCTGTATTTCACCACAAGTTCCGGCAATACTGAGCGCAGGACCGGTTTCGGAATGAAATAGACCACCGCCAGCAGTAGGAATATCGCCACGGTGATACACACGTTTTTGTCAAACTTTTTCATTTATCAGCTGTTTTGCGATTCTGTAATACACAAATGTAGTGTTTTTTGTGAAAAGACGAATGATGGACGTCTGCTGTAAAAGGAGGAATATGACTTGACCCACCAGTTGAATCCCGACAGTCAGGCTGTCGCGGCGGAACTCACTCCGCGTTGCTCCGTTCGGCCCTCCTACCGTCTCCTGCGTCCTCGCAGCCGCGAGAACTTGTATCCGGCAGGCACCTCCCACTTCTCGAGGCCGTGGGCTGGCCACGTCCGCCGTGACTGCCTGACTGTCGATGTAAAACGGGGACTTCAAGCGACGGGTGCAAATCCGGCCTTTCTGCCCCCGTCGCCCTTCACATTGCTCTTCGCGGGTGCGGATTGCGGGTTTCTGCCCCCGTCGCTGAATTCACGTGTGCAGATCCGGCCCTTTCTGCCCCCGTCACGCAATCATTGATGTTGTTCCTCACTTGTGACTCAGCTGGAGTTGTGCAATTTGGGAGTATCAGTGTTCTAAAAGTGGTATTGTTGAGGTAACATCAATTGTTTCAGGGGAGAAGATTATAATTTTGCACCCCGGAATTGTTCGCATTTCTTGTGGGAACTGCGATAATAATAGAGAAAATGCATATAAAAGGAACTAACGTGCTGATCACCGGCGGGGCGTCGGGAATCGGCAGAATTATGGGACGTATCTGCCTAGAGAAAGGGGCATCTAACCTTATTGTCTGGGATATAAATCAGGCGAACATTGACAAGACTGAGGCGGAACTTTCTGACGTCAAACCTGCGGAAGCCGGTGTCAGTAAAGGCCAGATTCACAGCTATATAGTGAACGTGTCGGACCCTCAGGCCATCAAGTCGGCATATGAAAAAGTGAAAAGCGAAGTCGGGGAGGTGGACATCCTTGTCAACTGTGCCGGAATCGTGCGCGGAAACAATACCTTCGACAAACAGACTGTACAGGACATTGACCTGACTATGGATATCAATGCCAATGCGCCGATGTATGTGGCGCTGGCTGTGCTTCCGGACATGCTCCGCAGGGACAGAGGGCATATCTGCAATATCGCCTCGGCGGCAGGAATGCTCGGTGTGCCGAAACTCTCAGTCTATTGCGCCAGCAAATGGGCAGTGATCGGCTGGACCGAATCCATGAGAGTGGAACTGAAACAGGCCCGCAGCCACGTTAGAGTGACATCTGTCGCACCTTACTTCATCAATACAGGAATGTTCGACGGAGTGAACTCCAAGGTGTTTCCGATACTTGATCCTGAAAAGACAGCCGCGAAAATCATCCGTGCTGTGGAAGTCGGCAAGTCATTCAGAGGCATTCCGTTCGCATATCATTTCATCCGCATATGGCAGGGCCTGCTGCCCAATTTCCTCTTTGATTTCATCTTCGGAAAAGTTTTCGGCGTGTATTCGGTGATGGACCATTTCACAGGTCGCAGAAAATAAGTTATATTTGGGGAAAATGACATTGACAATGGAATCTACATCAGCAGAGAGGATTGTTGAAATCCGTGAAAAACAACGCAAATATTTCCATAGCGGGGCGACCCTGGACGTGAAAGCCCGCAAGACGGCATTGAAAAAGTTCGAGCAGGCAGTGCTCAAATGGGAAAAACCGCTGTGCGATGCGCTCTGGGCAGACCTGCACAAGTCTTACGAGGAAGCGTATCTTACGGAAATCAGCATTCTGCTCGGCGAAATCCGCACACATATCCGCAAGATAGGGAAGTGGACCAGACCCCAGCGCAAATGTACACCGCTGAAGCTGTTTCCGTCGTCAAGCAGAATCGTGAGCGAACCTTTGGGAACGGCACTGATAATCTCACCGTGGAACTATCCCGTGCAGCTTCTGCTTACCCCGCTCGTGGGCGCGATATCCGCAGGCTGTACCGCAGTTCTGAAGCCTTCACCATATGTTCCTACAGTCTCGAAAGTAATCGAAGATATGATCTGTGATACTTTCCCTGAAGAGTATGTAGCTGTGACACAGGGACATAGAGATGTGAACGGATTGCTGTTGGAACAGCGCTGGGATATGATATTCTTTACCGGAAGCCCGTCACTGGGACGTCTGGTGATGGCATCTGCGGCCAAGAATCTGACGCCGGTCGTACTCGAACTCGGAGGCAAGAGCCCTTGTATCATTGACAAGGATGCTGACATCAGGACTGCGGCGAAAAGGGTGGCCTGGGGCAAGAGCCTCAATGCCGGACAGACCTGCATTGCCCCGGACTATCTTATGCTTCATAAAGATATCAAGGACAGCTTCCTCTCTGCACTCAAGACTGAGTTCAATGCTCTTCTGGGAGACGACCCGCAGAAGTCCGGGCATTTCGTGAGGATAGTGAATGACAAGGCTTTCGAGCGCATAGAGAGTTATCTGAAAGATGGCGACATCGTATTCGGCGGCCGCAGTGACAGGGCTGAAAGATATTTCGAGCCGACTGTTCTGGACAATGTCAGTGCGGATTCTCCTGTGATGCAGGAAGAAATCTTCGGTCCGATATTCCCTGTGCAGACATTCTCGGACATCGATGAGGTGACGGAATTCGTGAGCTCGCGGGAGAAGCCGCTGGCGCTCTATTATTTCGGAAAACAGGGTGACAAGGTAATCCGCGCCACATCTGCCGGCGGAACTTGCATCAATGACACGATCATGCATATTGCCAATGAGAATGTTCCTTTCGGAGGTGTCGGGATGTCCGGTATGGGCAGCTATCACAACAAGCTCAGTTTCGATGCTTTCACCCATTACAGGGCCGTGATTTCCACGCCGACGTGCATGGACCTGCCGTTCAGGTATATGCCTTATTCCTGGTTCAATGTCGTGAAAAAGTTATTGTAAGGTAACGAAGTTATTGCTATATTTGACAGTGGTGGGAGTGGATTCCGCCGCTGTTTTTTATTTAGTAAAAAGAGAAGAAGATGGAAAAGAAATTGTCAAATGTAGTGAAGCCGGAGTCAATGACTGCGGAGGAATGGCAGAAGGAATTGCGGAGACAATTTGTGGAGAGGGAGCCGCTGTCTATAACGCCTGACGCGGATGAGGCCGCCTATGGCGTATTTGATGTCAGGAATCCCAAGACTAAAAACTGTTACAAGGTCGTGTACAGGGGTATTGACAGCAAATGGAATTACTGCTCCTGCATGGATTTCAAGACCAACCGGCTCGGCACCTGCAAGCATGTGGAGGCCGTGCGCAAGTGGCTTGAGTCGCACCATAAGAATGCTGCGGTGGTCAATCCTCCATATTCATCTCTGTATGTCTCCTACAAGGAGGGCAGGGAAGTGTGCCTGCGGATAGGAAGCTCGCATTGGGCGGAAATGAAAGTGCTTGCGGCAGAATGGTTTGCGGAAGACGGCAAGGCGCTGCCCGGGACATTGACCCGAATGCCTGTCTTTATCGCGAAAGCGAAGGAAATCGAGCCGGAATTCCGCTGTTATCCGGATGTGACTGATTATCTCTCAGAGATCAAGGATGCCCAATATCGAGAGCGGTATCTCTCCTCGATGGCGGACAAGAATATGGATTCGCTGCTTAAGACGACATTGTATCCTTACCAGAAAGAGGGCATCCGTTTCGCATTCTCGAAGGGCAAGTCCATTATCGCAGACGAAATGGGACTCGGCAAGACGGTCCAGGCCATCGGCTGTGCTGAACTTATGCGTAAGGCGGGACTGATTTCATCCGTGTTGGTGCTGTGCCCGGCGTCATTGAAATACCAGTGGAAAAAGGAAATCGAGAAGTTCACGGATTCGGTGGCGGTAATCGTCGAAGGGCCGCAGGACAAGCGCAGGGAACTGTATCGGAGCCAGTCGTTCTACAGGATTGTCTCTTACAATACGATGAGCAATGATATCCGCACTTTCGGCAATGCTTATGCGGAATGTCTGATCATGGATGAGGTTCAGCGACTGAAAAACTGGAACACGCAGATTTCGAGGGCGGCGCGCAAGATAAAATCGGACTATACCATAGTGCTGTCCGGAACCCCGTTGGAAAACAAGCTTGTGGAGCTTTACTCGGTGATGGAGTTCGTGGACCAGTATTGCCTGGGGCCGTATTACAAGTTCATTGACGAGACTACCGTGAAGGACGAAGTCGGCAAGATATTGTCCTACAAGAATTTGAATCTTGTGGGCGAAAGGCTCGCAAAGAGACTGGTACGGCGCAGGAAGGCGGATATAGAACTTCAGCTTCCGGAGCGGACTCAGCAGAATTTGTTCGTGCCGATGACTTCCAGACAGCGTGAAATTCACGATGAACTCAAGGCCGGAGTGGCTCAAATTGTGTCCAAATGGCGCAGAAGTCATTTCCTGAGCGATGTGGACAGAAAACGTCTGATGCTGCTTCTCTCGCAGATGCGCATGGTCTGCGATTCCACATATATTCTCGACCAGGAGACCAGATTCGATACCAAGGTTGAGGAGACTATGAATATAGTGCAGGAGGTGGTGGAGAGCGGGGATGACAAGATCGTGATATTCAGCCAGTGGGAGAGAATGACGAGGCTGATTGCCACGGAGCTGGAAAAGTTGGGCGTGGGTTACGCGTCATTGAACGGCAAAGTGCCTTCCGAGAAAAGAAACGCTCTGGTGGAGAAGTTCTGGAACGAGCCGTCCTGCAGGGTGTTCATATCCACGGATACTGGAAGTACGGGACTGAATCTGCAGATTGCATCGAGGGTGATAAATCTGGATCTGCCGTGGAATCCTTCGGTTCTGGAGCAGCGCATAGGACGTGTGCACCGTATCGGACAGCGCCGTAATATCCAGGTGCTCAATATGATATCTCAGGATTCGTTCGAGGAGAGGATGCTGGCGACATTGGAAGTCAAGGCTTCGCTGTTCGAGGGGATTCTCGACAATGGGGATGATACCGTGGTGCTGGACGACAGCAGGATGAACAATATCCTGAAGGCCGTGGCGGATTATGTGGGTGAAGGGACGGATTCTCCGGACAACCTTTCCGTTGTCATGCCTGTCGGGCCGGAAGATGCTGACAATGAAATGGCCAATGTCCAGGAGGAGAGCCCTGCCGCGGAAGATCGTGAAACGGACTGTTCGGAGTTGCTGAAGCGCGGTTCCGATCTGCTTTCAGACCTTTCGGCGGTGTTGAAATCTCCGGAAAAGACGGCTGGACTTCTTGATGCGATTGTCCATACGGATGCGGAAACAGGAAAGTCGGAACTCAGAATCCCTGTTCCGGACAAGGATGCGGTGGCGACTATTCTGTCAAGCCTGCTCGGTCTGCTTCGCTGATCTACTTGGGCTTGATGATATAGAAGCAGGAGGTGGTGAACCAGTTGCGCACATACGGAATATGCGCCAGCAGGGAGCAGAGACGTCTCGGGCGCAGTCCGAACTTCGCCTTGTAATGAGGGGAGATGAACCAGAAAATCCTGTCATTGACCACATATCCGGTCTTATTGCATAACTTTTCGAAAAGCTCCGGCGTCATACGTGAACGCTTGATGCTCAGGAGTTCATCTATCTTGGCAGGCTCTTCGCCGAACATCTTCAGCCACGCCTTGTAAACCGGGGCGGGCAGCACGTGCATGAACGGAACCGTGGAGCAGACTCTGCTTCTGCAAATCTGCTGGTGGCCTCCGAACGGCATCTGCCAGGCCGGGAAGCCGAAAAATACTATTCCGTCCGGTTTCAGGTAATTCTTGCACCTGAGGAAAAACGCTTCCTTTCCATCCGGTTCGATATGCTCGATGACATCGTGGATAAGTATGATGTCGAACCCGCCCTCCTCGGCGAATGGGTTGTCTGTCAGGAAATTGGCACAGGCAAACTCGCCCTTTACATTGCGCGAAGCGAAAAATTTTCCCGCATTTTCGATTTTGCCCGAAGCCAGGTCCAGGCCGGCCACCGTGCAGCCCGATTCCGCGAAAGGAAGCAGGTTTCCGCCTTCGCCGCAGCCTATTTCCAGAATCCTGGTGTTGCTGTCAATGTTTTTGAACCTCTTGAGATAGTCGATATAGAACTCGCGGGAAGTGCTTGCAAGTTCATTGAAATATCGTTCTCTGTCTATATGTCTTGTCTGCATTGTACTGAGAATTATTCGTCTCTCATGAACTCTCCCGGAGTCTTGCCCGTGGACAGTCTGAAAAACCTTGTGAAGAATGAATGGTTCTGGAAACCGAGAGTGTCGGACACTTCCTTTATGGAGTATTTTCCGGAAAGCAGGAGACTCTTGGCATCCAGCAGTACATATTCGCGGATCAGGTCAAGCGGTTTTTTGCCGCTCGCTTTCTTTACCAGTCTTGAAAAATGCTTTTCGGAAATGAACTGCCGTCTGGCATAGAAGCCTACAGTCCTGTCTTTTCTTGAAAAATTATGGATGTCCTCCTGGAATCTGTACAGGACCTCTTTTTCTCTGGAGTAGCCGAGCGCATGGCTGTCCGTGGCCTCTGCATTGACCTTGTCGGAATCTGTCCCGCCGGCCGCGACCGAACGCTTGCGCCACTTCAGCAGCAGGCTCGCAAAAATGTATGTAAAACCGGAAAGAATGCCGTCGGAAGTGCTTTCGTCCGAGTTCTTGACAATGAATTTGAGGGACTGGCAGAGCTTCTCGTAATTCTCCGCCTCCTCCTCATCAATGCTCGCTATCGCAGGTTCCTGATTATGAAGGACCCACTGTCTCAGGCTTCGACCGTGCGTGCTCCTCATTTCGGTCATAATATATTCAGAGTCAATGCCTACGATGATCACGCGGCACGCTTCGATAATGTTTACCTGTTCCAGGATCTGACCGCCGAAGATGACCAGGATACTGCCGCTCTCCAGCAGGTAGTCTTTCTGCTGGATGCGCACGGAAAATTTTCCGGATTTGCAGAAGACGCAGACTGTCAATGATGTTTTGAGAGGGAAGCGGAGGCGTGACGAGCCCTCGTATTCGCCGGTGGAGTCGTATTCCATATTGTCCAGGATGCAGAACTTGCTGTCCACCCAGATCCGGGATATCTGGCCGTCAAGGTAATTCGCGCCTATGGCGCCCAGTATTTCCTCACTTCTCATAATTAGTCAGTTTCTGAACTCGCAAATATACGTATTTTCTGAATAATGTATCCAAAAGGCTCTCTGACAATGTGTCAGTGTTTCTGTTTGGACTGTTTTTTGAAGCCTGATGCCGCGGAATGTCCAGAGGACAGGACATCCGATATAAACAATTCTTGAAATGAACAATAAGGAGATGCCTATCCTGCTTCTTACAGGATATCTTGGAAGCGGAAAAACCACATTGGTAAACCGCATTCTTTCAAACAAAAAGGGAATCCGTTTCGCTGTTATCGTAAACGATATCGGAGAGGTCAATATAGATGCTACATTGATCCAGCAGGGCGGTGTGGTCGGACAGAGCGACGACAGTCTCGTGGCGTTGCAGAACGGCTGCATCTGCTGTACGCTCAAGACTGACCTGATGAACCAGATAGTCGAGATCATGAAAATGGACAAGTTCGACTACATTGTCATAGAGGCGAGCGGAATCTGCGAACCTGAGCCTATCGCACAGACTATCTGTTCAATGAAATCAATCGGCGGAGTCTATACGGAGTTCGGAACTCCGAGACTGGACTGCCTGGTTACCGTGGTGGACGCGCTCAGGATGGCTGACGAGTTCGGCTGCGGAGAGAGCCTTGAACGCAAGAATCTGGAGGAGGATGATATCGAAAACCTTATCATTCAGCAGATTGAGTTCTGTAATGTCATTCTTCTGAACAAGGCGTCTGAAGTGAGCCCTGAGGCATTGGACAAGATCAAGCACATTATACGTGAGATCCAGACGAAGGCGCAGATAATCGAGTGCGACTATGCGGATGTGGATCTGGAAAAACTGCTCGATACCAATATGTTCGACTACCGTCAGACAGAGTCGGGAGCGGGCTGGATCCGTGGCCTGGAAAGCGATGTCCATGACGAGGAGCATGAGGAACATCATCACGAGGAGCATCACCACGAGCATCATGATGACGATCACGAGGAACATGAGGAACACCATCATCATGACCATGATGAAGAGCACGATGATCACGACCATCACGAGGAACATCACCACCATCACCATGATCACGACCACGAAGGCGGTGAAGTCGAAGAATATGGAATCGGAACATTTGTCTATTACAGAAGGCCGGCATTTGATCTGAACAAGTTCGACTGGTTCGTCAACAAGAAACTTCCGAAGAGCGTGATCCGTGCCAAGGGACTCTGCTATTTCTCCGACAATACCGATATGTCATGCCTTTTCGAGCAGGCAGGAAAGCAGATAATGCTCAGGGAAGCAGGCCAATGGTATGCCACGGCACCGGAGGAGGACCTTATCCGTATGATGAGGCAGGATCCTACCATAATGAAGGACTGGGATGCCCACTACGGCGACCGCATGCAGAAGATAGTCTTCATCGGCCAGCACATGGACAAGGAACAGATCTGCAAAGACTTGGACGATTGCCTAGTAAAGGAATAAATACAGTATTAATAATGGTGTGCAGGTTATCGGGAGAACTTTTCCGATAACCTGTATGCGTATGAGAAGTAACGTCTGAATGGCTTGAAGATGTTCCAGAAAGAAAGTCGGCGCATCATCTTCTTGGAATACGGGTCTATCGGGACTGAGCCGTTGCGGTTTATGGTGATGACCTTTCCGCATATATCCTGATAACGGCATGTTTCCTCGTTTTTTGGTACGCCGTCACCTTGGATTCTGTAGATGCCGTCAGGACGCACCTCGAGGATACGGTGCATGATGAATCTGCCATGGTACCGGAACAGGACAATGTCTCCTGCTGCCGGTGAAACCTCCTCTTTTCCCTCAGGAGTATATGATGCTGCACCACAGAGAGTTACAGTGTCCTTTTCTGGTCTTATGAAAGGCAGCATGCTCCATCCCTTTACCGGAATGGTCACGGTGTGTCCCTCCTTGAGCAGACCGGTCACATTGTTGAAAAACAAGTCGTTTTCTATTACGAATTTATCCATTTCACTAACTTCTGCAGAACAATTCCGCGAATTTAATGAAAATTAACTAATTTTGTGAAGATACTGATACTAATACGAAATGAAGATAAAGAATGGTTTTGTTCTTCGCGAAATCTGCGGAGAGAATGTGATTTCAGAAGAAGGTTTGTCCAATGTCAATATGGGGCGTATCATTTGTCTCAATGAATCTGCCGCGTTCCTGCTGAAATCAGTGTGGAACGAAGAATTCACCCCGGAGTCGCTCGCAGATATGCTCCAGAAGGAGTATGAAATCTCGGACACTCAGGCGCTTGAAGATTCGAAGGCGCTCTGCAAAAGCTTGAAGGATAACGGTATAGCAGAATGATTATGACCAGGAAATTCAGCGTTGCAGGCATCCCGTTCGAGGTCAGTCTCGAGTCTCCGTGGAAATTCATGCCGTATTCCGCTCCAGTCCAGCAGCGCATCAGAAAGGCGGCTCAGGGAGCGGTGATGGACATCCTGCCTACGCGGGCCGGGGATGATGTGCCGTCCAGGACCTATGTCACCTGCCGCGAGGATCTCCCGGAAAACTTCGACCGGTCAATGCTGGATTTCTCTCAGTATGAGCCGTTTGCGACAGAGGAAGATGCGGAGCCGGTTTTCAGTGTCAATGTGAAAGGCACGTGGCCGGACCTGGTTTCTGACCCGTCAAACGAACTGCTCTTCAGCATTGACGATGTGGAGCCGTATTACAAGGCTTTCAGGACCAGCGGCGGGACACTTTTCGTGTTCAGGACTGCTGAAGACGTGCCTGTCTCCGCGATAATGGTTTCGCAGGACGCCAAGGTCGGTGATTTTTATGTCAATGGCCTGAAACGTCCGTCATCGGTGGTCTTCTATCTCTGCATGTGCCTCAGGATAATGTTTTCGTACAATGCGGCTGCACATGATGCTCTTCTGCTTCATGCCTCAGTCATCAGCCACAACTCAGCTTCGACACTTTTCCTGGGCGCCAGCGGAACGGGCAAAAGCACTCACAGCAGACTGTGGCTGGACCATATAGCGGGAGCGGAACTTGTCAATGACGATAATCCCGTCGTGCGGCTTGAAGATGGGCATTGGTCCGTTTACGGCACCCCTTGGAGCGGAAAGACACCTTGCTACCGTAATGTGAAAGAGCCTGTCAGAGCTTTTGTTCGGCTGTCCCAAGCCCCTGAAAACCATATTGAAAGAGTGAAGGGCATTGCTGCCTATGCGGCATTTGTCGGCTCCGTCTCCACCGTCAGGTGGGACAAGTCCGTGATGGACAGCATGACAGCGCTTGCATCCGACATTGCACAGAATGTTCCTACATATAAGATGGGCTGTCTCCCGAATGCGGAAGCTGCTGAAATCTGCTGCAGGGAAGTGGAAAAATAATAGATAACATTGAGCCTATGGATACACATACGCATATAGTGATAATGGCCGGCGGCATCGGAAGCCGCCTGTGGCCCGCGAGCACACCGGCAGTGCCGAAACAGTTCATTGACCTTCTCGGAGTGGGCAAGTCATTGATCCAGCTTACGGTCGAGCGCTTCCTTCCGGTCTGCGACTACAGCAGGATGTGGGTGGTGACATCGGTCAAATATGCGGAAATGGTGAAGGCTCAGCTGCCGATGATTCCGGAATCACATATCCTGTCGGAGCCGGAGCCGAGAAATACAGCTCCCTGCATCGCCTATGCCTGCTGGAAAATCAAGGCAGAGGACCCTGATGCCAATGTGGTGGTGACTCCGTCCGACGCAGTGGTCCTGCGCAAGGAAAAGTTCGCGGACTGCATCAGAAAGGCATTGGACTTCACCGCTGAGCGTGACTGCATAGTCACTGTGGGTATTCATCCGGACAGGCCGGAAACAGGGTACGGCTATATCTGCTCGTCTTCTGTCGAGGAGGATAAAGTGCTTAAAGTCAATGCTTTCAAGGAAAAGCCTGACAGGCAGACTGCTGAGAAATATCTGGCGGCAGGGAATTATTTCTGGAATGCCGGCATTTTCGTGTGGTCTGTAAACACGATAGTCTCCCAGCTTCGCCTTTTCGTTCCGGGAATCGCCGGGATAATGGACAGGATAGCTTCTTCGTTCGGCAAGCCTGAGGAAAATGATGTCCTGAATGAATTGTTCCCGCAATGCGAGAAGATCTCCATTGACTATGCCGTGATGGAGCGGTCTGAGTCGATCTATGTGATCGCCTCTGATGTGGAGTGGTCTGATTTGGGAAGCTGGAGTTCTGTAGGCGGCAAGATTTCCGGTGACAATGCCGGAAACAAGGTAGTGGGCGACGGTGTCCGGCTTTTCGGCTGCGAGGATTGTGTGGTCAATGCGGCTGATGGCGGGACAGTGGTCGTGTCAGGGTTGAAAAATTACGTCGTGGCAGTAAAGGACGGCAATATTCTTGTATGTCCATTGACGGAAGACCAGAAGATCAAGGATTTTCTGGCATAGGTTTTTATTGTTCTTATTATGCTTGAAAGACCTCATTATCGGACCGTTGTGATTTCTGATGTTCACATCGGAGCGCCCCATTCCAAAGTGAAGGAGGCTGCTGAGTTTTTGAGTTCCGTCGATTGCGACAGGCTCATAATGAACGGCGACATTATAGACGGTTGGCAGTTGAAAAACTCCAGTGACAAGTGGACCGTGGTGCATTCCGCGTTCTTTTACGTCATAATGAAGATGATGGAGAAGCATTCTACGGAAGTGATTTATGTGACGGGCAACCATGACGACTTCCTCGACCCGCTTGTCCCGTCCAAGATGGCGAACATCACTCTTGTCAATGAATATATAATTAAGGAGAAGAATCACTCCTATGTTGTCATCCACGGGCACGCCTTCGACAGCATCACCGCCCGGCTCACGTTTCTTGCGAAACTCGGTGACGTCGCCTACAATCTGCTCCTGAAATTCAATAATGTATGGAACAGGGCACGTCTGAAAAGGGGCAAGGAGTATTATTCATTGTCAAAAGTCATAAAGCATAAGGTAAAGCAGGCTGTGTCTGCGATTTCCGGCTTCGAATCAGACCTCGATTCGTTTGCCAGGGCGAAAGGTTGTGACGGCATCATCTGCGGCCATATCCACACGCCGGAAGACAAATACCTGAAAAGCGGGGTGCATTACCTCAATTCCGGCGATTGGGTGGAGTCATTGACCGCATTGACAGAAGACTACGATGGAAACTGGTCTGTAGTAAAGTTTTCAGATTTCATTAACCGCAAATAAAGTTTGGCTATGAAGTACTTGTTCATAATCCAGGGCGAGGGGAGAGGCCACCTCACTCAGGCGATGACAATGGAAAAATTGCTGCGCTCCCGCGGGCACGAAGTGGTGGAAATGCTTGTGGGCAAGAGCGAAAGCAGAAAGTTGCCTTCATTTTTTCTCGACGGGGTCAATGCTCCTGTAACCTGTTTTGAGTCGATCAATTTCGTCTCTGCGGCTGCGGACAAGCGTCCTGATGCCGTAAAATCGGTTCTCTACAATATAGCAGTATCCCCGAAATTCATTCCGTCCGTATCATTGATCCGCTCGAAAATCAAGGAAAGCGGCGCGGATGTGATACTGAATTTTTATGAGCTGCTGGGCACGATTGCGCACGGGCTCACCGGCTGGAGAATCCCGATGGCGTGCATAGGGCACCAGTTCCTTTTTCTGCACGAGGATATGCATATTCCGGAATTCGGTTATGAGGGCCATCATGCCCTGAACCTGTTTTCCAAGGCGATAGCGGCCGGCGCTTCCAAACTTTTGGCTCTTTCTTTCAGGCCAATGCCGGATGACGGCAAGATAAAGGTGGTTCCGCCGCTCCTGCGTCCGGAAGTGCTCTCTTACAGGCAAAGTCCGGAATTCCGTGACGGCGACTATATCCTCGGCTATATGCTCAATGCCGGTTTCGCTGAAGAGGTGAAGGCCTGGCATGCCAAGAATCCTTCGGTTCCGCTGCGCTTCTTCTGGGACAATGCCGCTGAGGCTCCCGTGAAGGTGGTGGATGACACGCTGAGTTTCTATTATCTGGACGACAAGGAATTCCTCAGGCAGATGGCAGGCTGCATGGCATATGCATCCACGGCCGGTTTCGAGTCCATCTGCGAGGCGATGTACCTGGGCAAGCCGCTGATGATGGTGCCGTCCCACATTGAACAGAAATGCAATGCGTATGATGCCACCCGTTTCGATGCGGCCGTCGAATCCGAAACGTTCGACCTGGATGTGCTTCTGAGTTTCGCACGTGACGGAAAGTTCCGCCGGGACGAGGGTTTTCCTGCATGGGCCCTGTCCGCTGCCGAGGTCTTCGCGAAGGAACTGGAGTCAATGTGACGGCTGAAATTGATGAAAAATATCCAAAGTCTTGGAAAATCGGATAAATGTGCGTAGATTTGCGTTCCAATTTTGGACAAACTAAATTTTTAAGAGAAATGAAAAAAGGAATTCATCCCGAAAACTACCGCCTTGTAGCTTTCAAGGATATGTCAAACGACACTGTATTCGTTACACGTTCATGTGCAACCACTAAAGAGACTCTGATGGTCGACGGAGTTGAGTACCCTGTAGTAAAGCTTGAGATTTCAAATACATCTCATCCGTTCTACACCGGTAAAGTCAAGCTTGTGGATACCGCAGGTCGTGTTGATAAATTCTACCAGAGATACAAGAGCAGACAGAAATAATTTCTTCTGTTTTGAGATTCAGGAGCTGTTCCCACACGGGAGCGGCTCTTTTTTTTATGCTCTTTTCTATTGTGATGCTGTTTCATTGTCTGATGCCTGCTTCAAGGATGGCGGATAAAATGCTCGAAAATGAATAAAAATGAACCAGAAATACCTAAAATGCGTAATTATTAGCGAAATTTTTGTAAATATGATTTATAAGTGTAACTTTGCGGCCAAGTGGTTACACAGACCACGAATTATAAACACCACACAATTATGTTCAAACATTTGAAGCAAACGTTTATCCGGGTATGCTTGGCTTTCGTTGCCATCGCAGCCCTGAATGTCGCTGCTCCTTCCCTGACATTTGCCCAGGAGGCCTCGGGGGGGGTAGTTGAAGGTATTATAGCCGATTCAAACGGACCTGTTCCGGGAGCAGCCGTCATGATTCGGGACAAAGCCGGAGCGGTCGTATCCGGTATGGACGGCGAGTACACCCTCTCCGGCCTTTCCAAGAACGACGTCATCGTAGTGTCCATTCTCGGATACAAAGATGCAGAGGCAGTCTGGACAGGACAGAAGACATTGAACTTCACACTTGTAGAGGCTACCGAATTCCTTGACGAAGTCGTAGTTACCGCACTCGGTATCAAGCGCGAAGAGAAGACACTTTCCTACAATGTACAGAAAGTGAACGCTGACAAACTTACAGCAGTAAAGGATGCGAACTTCGTAAATTCACTCGTCGGTAAGGTAGCCGGAGTGCAGATCAACTCAGGTGCCAGCGGCCCTGGAAGTACTACCCGTGTCGTAATGCGTGGTATGAAGTCTATCGAGAAGAACAATACTGTTCTTTATGTGATCGACGGTGTGCCTATGTACAACAAGAGCTTCGGCGGCTCCGGCGGTACAATGTCCTCAATGGTCAGCTCTGAGTCTGCCGCCGATATCAACCCAGAGGATATCGAGTCTGTGAACATGCTTACAGGCCCTTCGGCAGCAGCACTTTACGGTTCTGAGGCTGCCAACGGTGTAATAATCATCAACACCAAGAAAGGTGCAGAGGGCACGACCAAGGTCACCATCAGCAACAATACCACTTTCTCAAGGGCATACATGATGCCTGATATGCAGGACCGTTACGGTAGAAGCGGCGGATACAACAGCTGGGGTGCAGAACTTCCTTCTTCATACAGCTATGACCCTCGCAAGTTCTTCAACACAGGTACGGATGTCATCAACTCTGTTTCCCTTTCTACAGGCAATGCCAAGAACCAGACATACATCTCCGCTACCACCACCAATACCACCGGTATCGTTCCTGAAAGCAGTTACGACAGGTACAACTTCACTGCACGCAACACCACCAAGTTCGCCAATGACAAACTCATCCTCGACTTAGGTGCAAGCTTTATTATCCAGAAAGACCACAACCTCGTTTCGCAGGGTACATATTTCAACCCGCTCCCTGGTCTTTACCTCTTCCCGAGAGGTGACGATTTCAATGAGGTGCGTCTCTATGAAAGATGGAACCCTGTTACAGGTGTCAAGACTCAGTACTGGCCATATTCTGAGGGCTCTCACAATATGCAGAACCCTTACTGGGTACAGAATCGCAACAACCGCGACATGAACAAGCGCCGTTATATGTATAATGCTTCTTTGCAGTACATTCCTTTCAAATGGCTTAACATCACAGGACGTGCTCGTCTCGATGAGTCAACATATCGCCAGACTACTAAGTACTATGCTACAACATTGACAACATTCGCCGGTGAAAACGGTGGTTACATGTTGGACAACATGACCGACAGATCTTTCTACGGTGATATCATCGCAAACGTGGATAAGACATGGGGTGACTGGAGATTGATCGTCAATGCCGGTGCTTCTATCAACGATCAGAGATATGAGATGAACCGCGCTGCCGGTGACCTTATCCTGCCTAACCACTTTGCTACCAACAACCTGAATACGGCTGTAAACTACAAGGGTAATCAGGAAGGATGGCACGATCAGACACAGGCTGTCTTCGCATCAGTAGAAACAGGATGGAAGAACATGCTCTTCCTCACTCTCACCGGAAGAAATGACTGGGCTTCTCAGCTCGCCTATACTGACAACAAGTCTTACTTCTACTGGTCAGCAGGTCTTTCTGCAGTTATCTCGAATATGGTAGAGATGCCTTCATGGCTTACTTTCATGAAGATGCGCGGATCTTACTCTCAGGTGGCTTCTCCATTTGACAGATTCCTCTCTAATCCTAGCTACAAGTACAACGACCAGACCCACAACTGGAGCAAGAGCGATACGTATCCTGCACACGACCTCAAACCTGAAGATACCAGATCTTGGGAACTCGGTCTCAACGTACGTTTCCTCGAGAGCCTCTCTTTGGATGTGACTTACTATAGGTCAAATACCTATAACCAGACCATCTATGCTCCTCTTTCTGCATCTTCAGGATACAAGAACTTCGTGGCACAGACCGGTAACATCCAGAACCAGGGTGTTGAGCTCGCTCTCGGATATGACAACAAGTGGGGTGACTTCAGCTGGAGCAGCAACTTTACATATACATTCAACCAGAACAAGATCAAGGAACTCGCACATGGTATTCCTGACCCTATCACAGGCATTCCTGTTGACGTGACACAGATTGAGAAGGACTGGTTGGGCGCATCTAACGTTGCTCCTCAGGTTATTCTCCGTGAAGGTGGTTCTCTTTCTGACATCTATATCAAACATAGAGTAGCCCGAGACCTTAACGGTAGTGTGGCTGTTGACAACAACGGTAATATCAAGGTTGAGGAAGTTGAGGCTTACAAAGCCGGTCAGCTCGCTCCTAAGGGTAACTTCGGATGGAGCAACACCTTCGGATTCAAGGGTGTTTCTCTCGGCGTAGTGCTTACTGCACGTGTAGGCGGTCTCGTTTACTCAGCTACCCAGGGTATCCTCGACTACTATGGAGTTTCAGAGGCTTCCGCTTCAATGCGTGATGCAGGCGGTATTCCTGTAAACTATGGTATGCTCGGAGCAAAAGACTACTATACCACAATCAGTACCGCACAGGGAGGTTATGATGCATTCTACCTCTACAGCGCTACCAACGTCCGTCTCCAGGAACTCGCATTGAACTATACCTTCCCTAAGAAGTGGTTCAATGACAAACTGAACCTTACTTTGGGTATTGTAGGACGTAACCTCGCCATGATTTACTGCAAGGCTCCGTTTGATCCGGAACTTTCAGCTGCTACAGGCAACAACTACTATCAGGGAGTTGACTATTTCATGCTTCCAAGCACAAGAAATTTCGGTTTCAATGTTAAACTCCAGTTCTAAAAACGAAGACAATTATGAACAAAATAACCAAAATTCTCGCTTTTTGCGCTATCCTCGGCGTACTTGGAGGATGTACAAAGAACTTCGAGAAATATAATACGGACCCGTATGCAATCAAGAGTTCTGATCCGTCGATTCTTATTCCGACGATGATGGAATCTCTTATGTACGTGCAGCAGAATGACTCTCAGATGATCGACCAGATGGTCGGCTCACTCGGTGGCTACTACACATTGTCCAACCGTTGGGGTGGTCAGAACTTCGATACTTTCAATGCATCTGATTCTTGGAATGCAATTCCTTATGAGACAATGTTCCTCGATATCTATGCCAACTATTTCGAGATTGAAAAATTCACAGGTGCTTCAGGTCACTATTATGCAATGGCCAACCTTCTCCGCGCAGCAGCTATGATGCGTGTCGCTGATATGTATGGTCCGATTCCTTACAGCAAGGTAACTGACGGTCAGATGTATGTGGCTTATGACAAGAACGAGGATGTTTACAAGAGCATCATCGAGGATCTTAACAGTGCTGCATCCGTACTTGCCGGCTATGCATCTGCATATCCTGACAAGAAGCCTTTGGCTGCCCAGGATCCTGTATTTGCCGGTGACTATGCAAAGTGGGCTAAACTCGCAAACTCTTACATCATGCGTGCAGCAATGCGTTCTGGCAATCAGGCGGCTTTTGTAGCTGCTTATGAATCTCCATTCGGATTTATTAATGTCAATGCAGACAACGCCATGATGGACCCTGCAGCTCAGCCGAACCCTTATCAGCTCGCAAGTGCATCCTGGGGTGACCTCAGAAGCGGTGCGTCTATCGTTGACTACATGAATGGTTATGAGGATCCGAGATGTCCGGCTTACTTCACCAAATCTACTGGCGGAAAATATATCGGAATGCGTTCAGGAAAGGGCGCTTTCGAGAAATCAGCAGTTCAGAGTTATTCTTTGCCTGCTTTCTCTGCAACCGACAAACTTCCTGTATTCGTAGCGGCTGAGTCACAGTTCCTTCTTGCAGAGGCTGTCCTCAAAGGCTGGATTTCAGGTAATGCCGGAGACTTCTATGAGCGTGGTATCAATCTTTCAATGGAACAGTGGGGCGTGGATAGCTATAATGCCTCTAACTACATAGGGGATGACACCAGCGTGCCTGATTCATATGAGAATGACCCTGTTGCAAGATTCCCTGACTACAGCAGAAAGACAAAGGTTACTGTCGCTTGGGACGAATTGGCATCGGCTGATATGAAACTCGAGAAGATCATCACCCAGAAGTGGATTGCCAACTATCCTATGGGTATCGAGGCTTGGACAGAGTACAGAAGAACAGGTTATCCTGAGCTTGCTCCTGTAATCGATAACCTCTCAAATGGTGTAATTACAGATAATGCACGTGGACTCCGCAGACTTCGTTACTCTTTCAACGAGAAAACATTGAATAAGGAAAATTATCCTGCAGCTGTCAGCATGCTCGGAGGCAAGGATGATGAGTCTGTAGATCTTTTCTGGGCTAAGAAGAACTAACATATAAAATTCGATAAACATGAAATTCAATATATTGAAAGCTGTCATTCCGGCACTCGCAGTATTTGCAGTTACCGGTTGTGATGACTGGACTACACCGGAACCTAAAGATTTCGATAGTCCGTTGACTGAAATCCTTAAGGATGATGCTTACTATGAGGCTCTCAGAGCTTATAAGGCAAGTGATCATTCTGTTTCATTCGGATGGTTCAGTGAATGGGGCGAGGGCGGTGTCGCTACTAACAACATGCTTCAGGCAGTTCCGGACTCAATGGATATCATTTCATTGTGGAACAATTCCCATCTTACTCCTACCAAGAAGGCAGACCTTGATTTCGTTACCAAGGTTAAGGGTACCAAGGTGCTTATCTGCTCTTTCGTACCGGAAGTAGGTTGCTTCTATTCTCCAGGTGAACTTACAACTGTTCAGGAGCGTAGAGATTACTGGGGATGGAAAGACGGTGACGAAGAGGCTATCCATAACTCCATCATCAAATGGACAAAGACTATCGCTGACTCCCTGAACATCTATGGCTTCAGCGGTATCGACATCGACTATGAGCCGGGTGAGTATGGCGGAGCCCTCTGCCGTAATTCCCAGTACTTTACATGGTTCGTGGAGGAAATGGGCAAGTATATCGGACCTCAGTCAGGAACAGACAAGGTTTTCATCGTTGACGGATATTATACATCGATGCCTAATGCGGCTGAACTTATCAAATATTTCGACTACTTCGTAAATCAGGCTTATGCTACAACCAGCTTTGTGAGCCCTAATACTTCCAATAGCGCGAATGGTCTGGAGTCTCGTCTGAGAAGCACCATCTATGCTTTCTCCGGAGTGATGAGTGAGGAGGAGATTACCAAGAAACTTATTGTTACAGAGAACCTTGAAAGTGCTATTGACTGCTTGAACGGCGGTTTCTGGTGGTATGACATTGATGGTTACAGATGGGACAAGAAGATTATGCCTTCTCTCGTCGGTTTTGCTGACTGGAAACCTTCAAACGGCTTCAGAAAGGGTGGATTCGGTGCATACCGTTTCAGTAACGAGAAGGTTAACAACCCTCCTTACAAATGGATGCGCAAGGCTATTCAGCAGCAGAATCCTGCTCCTGGCAAGCAAATTATCGAGAAACCGGCTGAATAGTATTGAAAATTTAAATTAGAATAACATGAAAAATATTTATAAATACGGTGCTCTTGCACTTATGGCCATGGCTGCGTGCAGCTGCAACGATGCGGAATATGGTGCAGCCGGAACTATGGGTGACAAGCTCGGAGTTCACGCATACCTCGTAGAGAGCAACTCTACTCCGGGTATTGCCAACAGTGTAGTAACCCTCGGTTCTACCGTTACCAATCTTGCCCTTACACCATCATTGACAGACAAGGAAGATGCTGATGCAGAGTATCGTCTGGTAATCGACAAGGATGTACTGAACCAGTTCAATGAATCAGAAGGTACCGGCTATGCGATCCTTCCTGAAGAGTTGGTAAAATTCGAGTCAACAGTGAAGATTCCTGCGGGAAAGTGTTCTTCTGATCCGTTCATCATTTCAGTGGATCCGCTTCCGCTGGCTATGCTTGGAACACCATATGCCCTTCCTCTCCGAATGGAAAAGGTTGCCGGCAATGCTGATGTTACAGGACGTACATCTTCTTATGTGTATGTGATTTCTTCTGCAATCGTAGATGATCTCCCTATGTTCAACGGCGCTTCAGGTCTTAGAACCGATGAAGCATTCAATATTCCTCAGTTCACTATCGAGATGCGTCTGCAGGTATCCAATACAGGAAACCGTAACAGAGACCTGTTCTTCTGCAATCCTGGCAGTGGTGAGTTCATGGCACGTTTCGAGGACCCTCAGAATGATCAGGATGGCGTGAAGGCTCACTCTTGGGCTCAGTTCCAGGGTATCGGCGACTACCTTAACCCTACAATCGCTATCGAGTCCAACAAGTGGCAGCACTATGCGGTTACCTTCGACGGAACTTATGTTTCAATCTATGTGAATGGTTCTTTCGCAGGAAGAAAGGAAATTGCGACAAAGGTTGTCAATGAAGGCCAGTTCCCTTATATGTCATTTATGGGAGTCGGCGGCAGCAATGGTACCTGGGCTCCTGGTGACAGATGGTGGTGGGGCTGTAAAGTCATGACCAATGAAATCCGTGTTTGGGATGTTGCCAGAACTGCAGATCAGATTGCAAACAGCATCAAGTCTGTTGCTCCTGACAGCAAGGGTCTCGTAGGTTACTGGAGAATCAGCAGATCCAACTATGATGAGAGCACAAAACTCTTCAAGAACCTTGCAGGCGATCATCATCACTTGCATACGAACAAGACCTTTGAGTGGGTTGAGAACGTATCAAGTGAGGACCTCGCAACTCCTTGGAAGTAAGCTGACAATATAGTTTTACACTATAACATTCATAAGAGAAAGCCGGCGGAGTTTCCGTCGGCTTTTTCGTTCATCCAAATCAGTAATCTGATCTGAGATATTGTCCTGCAGGTTCTTAGAACTTGTCCATTACGGAGAAGATGGTCTCGCGGACAGCATCGATACTGCCTGTGCCGTCGATCTCCTCGTACTTTCCGGCCTTCTTGTAGAAATCCACGAGAGGCTCGGTCTTTTCGTGATAAGTCTTGATTCTGTTGTTGATGGTCTCTTCCTTTGCATCATCTGCACGACCTTCGATAGAAGCTCTGTGGCGGATTCTCTCCTTGATCATCTCGTCAGGAATCATGATGGAGATGACAGATGTTACGGCCTCATTGCCGGCAGCAAGCATCTTGTCCAGCACTTCAGCCTGTGCGATAGTACGCGGGAAACCGTCAAGAAGGAAACCGTTCACGCCCTTGACAGTCTTGAAAGCATTGTCTATCATGCCTTCCACTACTTCATCAGGAACCAGTGAGCCGGCATCGATGAGTGATTTGGCTTTCTTGCCGAGTTCTGTGCCCTCTGCTATTTCCTTGCGGAGGAGTTCGCCGGTTGAAAGGTGGCAAAGATTGTATTTCTCCACCATTGCGCTTGCCTGGGTGCCTTTTCCTGCTCCCGGAGGCCCGAAAAGAATGTAATATTTCATTGTATTCTCAATTGTTAGATATTCTATTCATCCAGGATATAGATGTCCTTGTAATTTCTTCCGAGTTCGTTGTAGTCAAGTCCGAATCCCACGATGAACCTGTTCGGAATCTCCATCGCCACATAGTCCAGTTTGACAGCCTTCTTGTAAACCTCAGGCTTGAGCAGCATCGTGCATATCTTGCAGTCAGTTGCGCCTTTTTCCTTGACAATGCGGTTCAAATCCACTATCGTGTTGCCTGTGTCCACGATATCCTCCACCACGATTACTCGTTTTCCCTTCACGCTGCCTGTCATGCCCATGATTTCGCGCACGTTGCCGGTGGACTGTGTGCCGTCGTATGAAGACAATTTCATGGAAATCAGCTCGCAGTCGAAATTCAGCCGCTTCATAAGCTCGGCCGTGAACATGATCGAGCCGTTAAGTATGCACAGGAGCACCGGTGGCTCGGTAAAACTGCTGTAGTCGGCATTGATCTTCTCTGCAACCTTGTCAATGGCTTTTTCGATTTCATCATTTGAAATGAACGGCCTGAAGGTCTTGTCAAATAGGGTTATTCTTTCCATACCAGGTTTTTATGAATCATGTGCAAAAATAGCACATTTTTATCTTTTATGCTCGTTAATCTGAAAATAATTCCTATATTGCGTGTCACAAGCAAGGACTACGGACACGACGGCCGTCAAGTATGACTGTAAAATTCAGTGCGTATGAGACGAGGAGTGACCGTTGTTTTTTTTATGTCCCTGCTGTTGTCCTGTTTCCCGGCTTCAGTCCGTGCGGAAACCGGGCCGGCGGATCGGGCTGCAGATGAGAGAGTTATCCGGGCGATACTGTTCCTGACAGGAGCGCCGGACATCGAAACATTGTCAGAAGAAGAACTCGAAAAATGGTGGGACCTTGCCGAATCCCCGTTGCAGATAAATCTTGTCCCGCCCGCCGTCATCGAAAAATCAGGACTCATGTCAATGTACCAGGCGGCATCGTTTGCTCACTATCGTGCGCACAGCGGTGACGTGCTCTCCTGTTCGGAACTCGCCTCCATAGACGGATTCGGAGAGAGAGTGGCCGAAGCTCTCGCTCCCTTCATCTCGCTGGAATCATCTGCCCTTCCAGGCAGGAGCTCGGGTCTCAGCCACTGTCCGCGCAATTCATTGTCAGTCAATGTCTCAGAAAAGACTTCACTGGCCGATGAGAAGGCGGATGCAGTATGGGGATGGAACAGCCGTTACCGTATAGAGGCGAACGGACGGTATGATGCAGGCATGGCGGTCAGGCGCGGATATGATGACCGTGTGGTGTGGCCTACGTCCGTAGCCGGATATTATATGGTATATGGCAGGAAGTCTCCGTGGAAGATGGCGATAGGGGATTACGCCCTGCGGTTCGGACAGGGACTCGCGCTGTGGAACGGGTTCAGCATGACCGGAGTACAGAATGTCCAGTCATTCTGGAAACGTCCAGCCGGGCTGTCCCCGTCGAGAGCATTGTCACCCTCCTCGAGGCTAAGGGGCATAGCCGCGGAAGTGGATATCGGCAAGTTCGTCGTGACCGTTTTTTCAGCGTCCGGGTGGCTGGCGGAACAGGATTTTTCTGGTGCTTCAGGGAAGAACCGGGGCTGGGATGTGCTTTCAGGAGGCAATGTGGCCTGGCGTTCCAGTCACGGCCAGGTCTCAGCTACTGCTTTCTGCAAGGTCGGAAAAATGCCGGCCAAGACCACAGGAAACGGGTTCTCCATAGGGAAATCAGCTTTTATGTTTCTTTCCAAAGTCTCTGTCGATGCACGGTTCTGTCTGAAGGGAACTGAACTGTTCGCGGAGGCCGCATATGATATATGTGCAGTGAAACCTGCATTGACAGGAGGCGCGATGATTCCTGTCGGTGACAATTGGAATTTGGCGTCTTCCCTCAGATATATCCCCGACGGCTACGATATGACCTTCTGTGCGCCTGTGAGGACATGGTCAGGCAAAAAAGGTGAAGTCGGGGCATCCTCGGGAGTGAGTTTCAGGGAAATGGGGCTGACTGTGGATTTCGGGATGCGCCCGGACGGAGGCGACAGGCAGTGGAAGGCTCTGCTGTATGTGCCGTGCAAGGCGGGTGATAACGTCTCTATGGTGTTCAGGCTACAGGAACGTCTGAGAAATTACGGGCTGAAAAACAGGACAGATTTCAGAGGTGACCTGAACTGGAAATACGGCTTGTTCGGTACCGCGTTCCGGCTCAATGCGCTGAAAGGCAGGAAGATGGCGGGACTGCTGTATGTGGAGGAAGCGTATTATGGAAGAATCGGTGCGGTGTTCTTGCGTGGCACTGCGTTCATTGCGGACAACTGGGATGACCGTATATATTGCTACGAGAGAGATGCGCCAGGCGCGTTCAATGTCCCTGCGTATTACGGCAGGGGCTATGCGCTGTCGCTTGTGGCGCGGATGAAATGGCGTTTCCGCAGATCGGCTTTCAAGTCATATCTGCGGGCAGGATGGTCTTCCACACCATGGAGTGATCCGGGCATGAAAAATTTCCGCCAGTCGAAGGCGGAAGTGAGAGTGCAGCTGATGTATGATTTCTAGTACTCTTTCAGGTAGCGCTGATGGGTAGGCAGAATCTGTCTGTACATTTCCAGCGTGCCTGCGGGAACGAATATCTTTTTCAGCTTTCTGCAGCCGAAGAAAGCATCTTCTCCGATGGCAACCAGACCTGCTGGCAGGGTGATTTCCTTGAGTGATTCGCAGAAGCTGAAAGCCTCGGAACCGATGACTTTAAGTCCCTTGTTCAGACGCACTTTTTCAAGTGAAAAACATTCGAAGAAGGCACGTTCTCCGATACTTGTCAGGTTTGCCGGAAATGCGGCGCTACGGAGTTCCCAGCAGCCGTAGAAGGCATTGTCACGGATGGTGAGCAGTGATTTCGGGAACTTTATGCTCGTAATCCACCCGCATTCCTTGAATGCGCCTGCTCCGATATGCTCGACGCTTGGCGGAAGGCTTATCTTGTCCAAAAACGAAACGCGGTCTTCTTCCGGGATCTCGCTGCCCAAGTGGTAGTCCTCAGCCATGTAGTCCTGAAATGAAAAGACATTGTCGCAGATGATCTGCACCCCGTCTCTGACTGTCACTTCGTCCGGGAAGTTCTCCGCGTCCAGAAGTTTGCGGCCGTCAGCGCTGTAGCTGCAGTTGAATTCACTGTCCCAGTCATCTGTGGCGAGGTCCTCCGCAGTCGCTTCCGTGCTGACTGCCAATGCTTTCAGAACCTCTTCCGGAAATATGTTTCTTTCGTCTTCTGTCATATGTTTGGGCGGCATACTTTTTAAAAGAAGCTGCTGGCAGCTTTTATCGTTTGCCAATCGCAAATGTAGTGAAATAAATTGCTAAATTCGCACTGCAATGCCAGATTTGGATAAAATATATGTCTCGGTCATACTTCCTCTCCGGTTGGAGTGGGAGCCGGTCTATCGTGTCCCTGAAGAGATTGCCGGAAGCGGTTCTGTCAATGTCGGGGACAGGGTGACAGTGCGTTTTGCGGCACGTCTGTATTCCGGCGTGGTCAGCGCTGTGAATGTGACTCCGGCCGCCCATATAAAGAAAGTGTTTCCGATAGTGTCTCTGGACAAGAATCTGGGCCCCGTTTCTGTCAATGAACTGAAACTCTGGAGGTTTGTCGCTGATTATTATCTCTGCTCGGTCGGTGAGGTTTTCAAGGCGGCCTATCCTGCATTGAAAATCAACTTGGAAGAGTCCAGGGCAAGGGCTGCAGAGCGACGTCAGAGAGGCATTGACAAGAAAAAAGAAGCGCTGAAAGCACGCAGGGCGAAGCTGGAGGCGAGTCTGGAGCAGCGTCTTGCGAGGGCTGAGGCTGAAACCGGGCCGAAGGCGAAAGAGCGTCTGGAGGCTTCGGTGCAGCAGCTGCGGGAGAGGATAGCGGCATTGACAGAGGCTGTTTCTTCATTGGAAAGCGTCGGGACTCAGGTCGAGGCTGACGTTGAGGCTCCCGCTTCATCCGGCTTTTCGCTGAGCGCGGCACAGAAAGAGGCGTTGACGAGTATCCGGGACGGCTTTTCTTCCGGAAAGCCTGTGCTGCTGGATGGAGTCACGGGGTCCGGCAAGACGGAAATCTACATTTCACTTGCCCTGGATGCGATTTCGAAGGGCAGGAATGTGCTGTATATGGTGCCGGAAATCGCAGTGAGCCGACAGCTGGAAGAGCGTCTGAAACGCATTTTCGGAGATATGCTCCTGACGTTCCACTCCAAGGAGAGTTCCGCGTCTCGCGTGAATGTGGCAGAGGCTATGAAAAGCCGGCAATATGTGGTGCTCGGAACCCGCTCGTCGATATTTCTGCCGCACCATGATCTTGGAGTTGTGATAGTGGATGAGGAACACGATTCCTCTTATAAACAGGACGCGCCTGCACCGCGTTATAATGGACGTGACACTGCATTGATGCTGGCCAAGCTGAACCGCGCTGACGTGGTCTTGGGCTCGGCGACGCCTTCGTTGGAGTCTCTCTATAACTGCAAAACCGGGAAAATGGCATATGTGAGGCTGTCTGAACGGTATTTCGGGGCGGAAGATTCTGATGTGGAAATCATTGACACGATTGCTGAACGCCGGAAACGGGGCATGAAAGGCAGTTTTTCCTACAAGCTCATAGAGCGGATAAATAAGGTGCTTTCTGATGGCGGGCAGATTCTGCTGCTGAGGGCACGCAGGGCCTATTCGCCTGCTGTCCAATGTGTCAGCTGTGGTGATATTCCGAGATGTCCGCATTGCAATGTGCCGCTCAGCTACCATCGTCAGGAGGGGGGGCTGATGTGTCATTATTGCGGGTGGAGGACTCCGTTTGATGCCAAGTGCGGGAAGTGTGGCGGGGCATTGGAGCCGGTCGGCGCAGGAACTCAGAAAATAGAAGAGGAGGCTGCTGCATTGTTCCCGTCTGCAAGGATTGCCAGGCTGGACAGTGATACTGCATCTGCTGCAGGTCGGGAAAATGAGATTATCATGGAGTTCTCCCGGAAGAAGATAGATATTCTTGTCGGCACTCAGATTATTGCCAAAGGGTTTGATTTCGACGGGTTGTCCATGGTGGCGGTCATCGGTGCGGATTCGCTTGTGGGACAGCAGGATTTCAGGGCGGACGAGCGTTCCGTGCAGCTTCTGGAACAGTTCAGAGGACGTTGCGGAAGGCGTGGAGAGAAGGGCCTTTTCGTGATACAGACTGCCCAGCCTTCCCATCCTGTCTATAGAGTCTTTGCCCGGTCGGATGAGAATGGCGTCGATGTCAAGTCGCTGATGGACAATATGCTGAATGAGCGTTTCCAGTTCGGTTATCCGCCGTTTTCGAGAATCGTGAAGATTATTGTCAAGGATACGGACGAGGGAAGACTGGACAGGATGTCTTTCGCATTGGCAGGAGCCTTGCGTTCCCGCTTCGGCGTACCTGTGGCAGGATTTGTGCAGGGGAGCAATGCCGGTATTACGGTTACAGGACCGTTTGCTCCGCCTGTGGACAAGCAGTCGGATTCCTTTATCCGTGATATCAGAGTGAGTTTGAGGAAGGACAAGTCATTGGCTTCCAACAAGTCGGCATTGGCTTCGACTGTTTCCTCTTTCGAGGCGCAGTATTCGTATGCCGGTCATGTTGCGCTGGACGTCGATCCGCTGTAGACGGGAAAAAGTTATCAACAGGTCGGCAGAGGAATGGAATAATTTACTAATTTTGTGAATTGTAGAACAATAACTCGATTTTCAATGGGAAAAGTCATTGCGATAGCTAATCAGAAAGGCGGCGTGGGAAAGACCACGACAGCGATCAACCTTGCCGCTTCATTGGCGGTTCTGGAGAAAAAGGTCCTCGTCATCGACGCGGATCCTCAGGCCAATACTACATCCGGACTGAATTTTTCTCCGGAGGATGACCGCAAAAGGACATTGTACGAAGTGCTTATCGGCAAGATCGGTATTTCTGATGCATTGATACAGACGGAGATAGCAAATCTCCAGATGGTCCCTTCCCATATTAACCTTGTCGGTGTGGAAATCGAGCTTCTTGAGGCTGATGACCGCGAGTCCATAATGAAGAAGGCGATAGCGCCGGTCAAGAATGACTATGACTACATAATCATTGACTGTTCACCTTCATTGGGCCTTATTACGGTGAATTCCCTGACTGCAGCGGATTCTGTGATTATTCCTGTGCAGCCGGAGTTCTTCGCATTGGAGGGGCTGGGCAAGCTGCTCCAGACTATCAGGCTTGTGCAGAACGGGGTGAATCCGAAATTGACCATCGAAGGCTTCGTGGTGACGATGTTCGACGGCAGGACCAAGGTCCACACGCAGGTGCTGAATCAGTTGAAGGAACATTTTACGGATATGGTGTTCGATACCATAATCCAGAGAAATATACGTCTGAGCGAGGCTCCGTCGCATGGAAAGCCGATTATCCTGTATGATGTGATGAGCAACGGCACGTCGAACTATTTGAATCTCGCGAAGGAAGTATTGGAGAAAAACGAAAAATCTATAGGCGATGAGCAGTAAACAGAGAGGTTTGGGAAAAGGCCTGAGCGCATTGCTCGGGGATGCCGGGAATCTGGATTCTCTCAGGAGTCCGGTAGGCTATGTGAACAAGGATGTCGTAGGTACTAAGGATCCGCAGGATACAGCGGACGTGTTGCGTATTCCGGTCAATATGATCGAACCGAATCCGTTCCAGCCTCGTATGTCTTTCGATCAGGATTCCCTTCAGGAACTTGCGGCTTCCATCAGGACTTTCGGTCTGATACAGCCGATAACGGTCAGGAAGAAATCCGCAGACAGATACCAGATCATAAGTGGTGAAAGGCGTTTCAAGGCCTGTCAGATTGCAGGTATGGACATGGTTCCTGCCTATATCCGCGATGCCAATGACCAGGGAATGCTGGAAATGGCGATTGTGGAGAATATCCAGAGGGAGAATCTCGACCCGATAGAGGTGGCGATGAGCTACCAGAGGCTTATAGACGAGTGCAGTCTTACTCAGGAGCAGATGGCTGACCGTGTCGGAAAGAAACGCGCATCGGTGACCAACTATCTGAGGTTGCTCAAGCTGCCTGCAAAGGTGCAGCACGACCTGAAGGTGGGGCTGTTGAGTGTCGGTCATGCCAAGGTGCTTCTCGGCCTGGATGATGTGGTTCTGCAGGAGAAGTTGTGCGATTTCGTGATCAAGAACAGCCTTTCAGTGCGTCAGCTCGAGGATAAGATCAAGGAGCTGCAGGCTCAGCAGCAGAATGAGGTCAAGCCTAAGAAGGAAGTGAATCTGCCTGATGAGTATTATCGGGTGCTTGAACATATCGGTAAGTTTTTCGACAAGAGCATCAGTCTGAAGAGGGCTGATTCGGGGAAAGGTACCATGACCATTCATTTCGATTCGGATGATGAAATCCGTCGTTTTCTCAAGGCTCTGGAAGATTCCAATATCTGATTCTGAACGGCCGATGTCAAGACGCATATTCCAGATATCATTATTGCTTGCAATTCTTTTCATTGCATTTCCTGACGGCGCCATGGCTCAGTTCCGTGAAGAGGCGTTCACTCAGAACTACAATGACCAGAATGATACGACCGCACGTGATTCTACGGATGCCGCCTTTACCTTCAAGGAGTTTTTCGGGGGTGTCTCCCATAAGCGTGACTGCCGTATAGGTGTGCTGTTTGCCGGTTCCACTGTCTTTGTGGGGACGCAGCAGATGTACAACAAGCAGTACTGGAAGTTGCCGGTCATCTATGGCGGCATGGCTGCGACTGCCGGTGCCGGCATATATTATCGCCATAAGTTCAACAAGGAGGGTGGCAATACGAACCGTACCATCAGCAATTTGTGCTTTGTCGGCACTGGGCTGATATATTGGGGCGCGTTGCTCGACGGTGTATATAACTATAAGAAAGATACTTATCCTCAGGCCGGGAAGGCTACCCTGTATTCGGCGCTTCTTCCGGGACTCGGCCAGGCGTACAACGGGGAATACTGGAAAATTCCGATTTATTATACGGGCTTGATGTGCTCGGCGCATTTCCTGGTTACGAACAATACCAATTACCTGAGATACAAGAGGATATATAATCAAGCTACAGCGGTGAATTCCACGTATGACGGACCCGTCTCCGCTTCTACGGCGAAGTATTACCGCGATGTGTTCAGGCGCTACAGGGACTATTCAGTAGTGGCGCTGTTGGGCTTCTATCTTCTGCAGATCATTGATGCCAATGTCTTTGCATATATGCAGGACTTTGAGCTGAGTGATGATATTTCCATGAATGTGTCGCCTGCGGTCATTTCTCCGGATATGGGTTATGCCATAAATACAGGAGGAGGTTCCGGTGGTATCGGTTCTTATTACGGTGGTGGCCCGAATGCATTCGGTTTGAGTGTGGGATTCAGGTTCTGATGTGGTTGATGTCTTTTATTCTTTAGATGAAAATGAAAATATATAAAGTTCTGATTGCCGCGTTGGCAGTGTTTTCGGTGTGTCTTGATGGGGATTTGAATGCTCAGGAGAGGTCCGGGCGAAAATTGTTCGGAAGGAAGAATCCCACGAAAAAGGAGCTGGTTCAGGAGAATCAGAGGATGAGGTCAATGATAGATTCTCTTATGCTGGAGCTGCAGGCGCTGGAGGATACGGCTTACGTGGAAGAGGGCAAGTCCTATTCGTTGCTTGACGGCGTGGCTCCTGAGACTTATTCTCAAGAAGTTACGGACAGCCTCCTGAATATCTGGTATCTTCACAGGCAGGCCAAGAACTGTGTGGAAGGCGTCTTCGATATGGATTCTGTCCATTTTACTTCCAATGTCCCGGACAAGGTGCTGCTGGAGCGTCTCTCCAAGATGAATTCGTATATCACATTGCCTTTCAATGAGACTGTGAAGAACTACATGCTTCTCTATGCGGAGAAGATGCCGACCAAGATGGCCCACATGCTGGCTCTGGCAAGTTACTATTTCCCGATATTCGAGGAGACATTGTCCAGGTACGGGATGCCGATTGAACTGAAATATATGGCGGTAATCGAGTCTGCGCTCAATCCTGTGGCTGTTTCAAGGGCCGGTGCGAAGGGTATGTGGCAGTTCATGTACACGACGGCAAGAAACTATGGTCTGGAGATAAATTCGTATGTGGACGAGCGTCTGGACCCGTTCAAGGCGGTGGATGCGGCTGCGAGGTATATGTATGATTCCTACAGGATATTCGGTGACTGGAATTTGGCCATTTCATCGTACAACTGCGGCGCGGGCAATGTGAACAAGGCGATAAAGCGCTGTGGCGGCAACAAGGATTTCTGGTCGGTGTATGAGTATCTTCCTCGTGAAACAAGGGGATATGTTCCGGCGTTCGTGGGCGCCATGTATGCGTTTACATATTACAAGGAGCATGGCATTACGCCTGACCCGGTGCAGATGCCGGCACATCTGGATACTTTCCAGATCAGCAGGATGCTTCATTTCCAGCAGATTCAGGACCTGACCGGCATTTCTGTCCAGGAACTCCGTGACCTGAATCCGCAATATGTGCACGACATCATTCCTGGTAACATGAAGACCTACATTCTCCGTCTGCCTTTCAAGTATTCTGGGAAGTTCATCGAGGTTGAGGATTCTGTATATACCCACAGGGCCAAGGAACTGTTCAATCCTACTACGCTTCAGAATATCGCTTCTTCAAGTAACGGCAACCGTATTACATACAGGGTGAAGAGCGGTGACTATTTGGGCAGGATTGCTTCAAGATATCACGTATCCGTAGCCCAGCTGAAGAGGTGGAACCATCTGAGGAGCAATAACCTGCGCGTCGGCCAGATTCTAGTGATCTACGGCAGGGGAGGCGGCCCTGTCTCAAATGCAGGTTCAGCGGCTACGAAGTCGTTTGCCGGAACATCAGCGAAGTCCGGTGCTGCAGGCACTGCGGCGAAGTCCGGCTCGGCTGGTGGTTCGGCTGCAGGCTCATCGAAGTCCGGCTCTGCGAGGACCAAGGCCGCATCATCCGCTGCCGCTGCGGGCTCCTACACCATCTACACGGTGAAGGCCGGTGATACGCTCTATAGCATCGCCAAGGCATATCCGGGAGTGAGTGCGAACGACATCATGAAGTTCAATGGTATCTCGACCAATATCAGGCCTGGAATGAAGATAAAAATTCCTAAACTGTAGCGTCTGCGTATCTTCTTGAAGTTCAATGTCTTTGATTTCGGATGAGGAGTTGTTGTTGAAAAATAGGCCAAAAAGTGCAAAATAAATTTGCAGTGTAAGGAAAAATGCCTATCTTTGTAATCCCAAATGAAACGAGCAGCACTTCAGTTGTCGATTTCAGAAAGGAAAAATAATGGTGCCATAGCTCAGTTGGTAGAGCAAAGGACTGAAAATCCTTGTGTCCCTAGTTCGATTCTCGGTGGCACCACACGAAAAACAGGGAGTTACAGAAATGTAACTCCCTGAATTTTTTATTAGTCAAGCATATACTTTCTCTAAGAACAGCATATAAACTGGTAGAAGATTATTGATTCAAGTCATTGTTTTAAAGTTAAAATCGTTATATTAGCATCGATAATAGATTTTGACCATGAAAAGAGAGCACATAGTAAATCAGATAAAGGAGACATTGCATAGAGTTGCCCCTACTGCAAAGGTTATCCTTTATGGATCTGAAGCAAGAGGTGATGCCCGGAAGGACAGCGACATTGATTTGTTGGTTCTTCTTGATAAAGATAAACCTACTTATGATGAAGAAAATGAGGTCAGATGGCCTTTGTACGAACTGGAGATTAAGACAGGTGTTTCTATAAATCCTTACATAATTTCCAGAAAATCATGGGAAAACAGGCCGTTCAAAACTCCTTTTTATGTAAATGTAGTAAATGAGGGGGTTGTGTTATGAAAGAGAGTTTTGACCAAGAAAGCAGGGATTCATAGCAGTGACTATGATGACTTTGTATATTGTGACAAGGAAATGGTTGATGAGCTTTATCCAAAGGCTGAGGCATTCTTAGCAGAGGTGAAAGATTTGATTGAAAAATGATTGCGTAAAGCAATCGTGCTGGTATTGTCGGCAAAATAATCGTCCGTAAAGTTTAACACTTTACGGACGATTCGGTAGTATCTGAATGTTGGTGAGAATGTTACCAGATGGGTTCATGGGCTATGCTGAAAGTGCCGAGCGACACATTCTCCTCTAAAAGCGGGAGGCTGCTGTTGCCTACGGTGACATCTACGTAGATAGGGAAGTGGTCGGAAGCATCAGTGATGGTGCAGCATGATACCTGCTTGCAAACTTTTGCCTCTGTTACCCATACATCAGGTCCGCCTTTCCAGAGGAAGATGTAGTCGATGCAGATCAGGTTGTCCGGCTGGTCCGGATTGTAGAATGTGGACTGGTCCGTTCTGGACAGCACTCTGAAACTAACACCAAGTCGAAGAAGAAGTCGCGGGATTGAGAGAGCTCCGCCACAGGTAATTTCCGGTAATTTCTGAACTAATGAGCATCCATACGAGCCTGTGAATATCCACATAACGAACTGGCATCCAATCGATTATGTCAAATTAAAGCAAAATGTAAATATGCTCATCCCCCTGTTTTTTTATGGGAGTGAGCATATTGACAAACAGGTTTAAATCCATATAATAACCTACAATTCAATAAGTTACGAGAGTTTTTACAGTATTGGCGATATGCTCATTGGTTCGATAAAACTATTGCAAGCACCTTACCTGAAATGCTTTTTGTTTGCGCGTAGGAGCGAAAAATCATTCTCGCGTACCGAAATTTCATTTCAATCAACACAGGAAAGTCGCAAAAGCCAGGTTACCCACTTTTTTACATAACCTGCATTTGACCACTCATTATATCTTCTTGACTCTCAATAATATAGACCAAATCACGACATGCAGGTTGTTCGATTCAATCCAATTCTGTGTTTGTCTCATTCCTCGTAACGCACCGCATTTTTTTTGTGAGCACCTCTGCTATTCCTGATAATCGTTGTCTCACGGAATGGATTTTGTCCGTGAAAACCCGCCTTCTCACGGACAAGTTGTTGATTTTGAATAACTTATCCGTGAAACTCCACCTGTTTACGGACAAACTGAGCTTTTTGAGTCAACTTTTTACAGTAATAGGTTCATGGTGGCGAGCAGGACAGCCTCGCACCGAAAAAAAACTAAACATCCATGCTGACTCACCGAAGTTAGTGAAGCCGAGCAGCGGCATAGCCCGAGTCGAATTGCGAGGCTCCCACGGATAATCAGAATTACGCAGAGTTAAAGTACATCACATGTATCTAATGGCTGCACTCAGATGTCATTGACAGCAGCAACAAGGTTGCCTCCGTGAGGACTTGCCGCCCTCGGCACTAGAGAGGGCGCTGAAAAAGTCCCCTGAATAGCATAGAATACTTTACAATAATCCGCAA